>Ga0194110_10000807_pt1 | contig 40218 bp, 35 predicted proteins | sample TA2Kig1200mmetaG_FD_146192 | JGI IMG/M metagenome (GOLD analysis project Ga0194110, IMG submission 146192) | Freshwater microbial communities from Lake Tanganyika, Tanzania - TA2015032 Kigoma Deep Cast 1200m | ecosystem: Environmental > Aquatic > Freshwater > Lake | place: Tanzania: Lake...
TACCGCGAATAAACAGAATCAGAAGGGACAGATACGGATACAGATGCAGCGCAGAACCGGCACAGACAAGGAACAGATCAACTTCATCAATAACCGTGAGTTACCGTCGAAGAAAAACAGATACGGAACAGATACGGAACAGAAACGGAACAGATCAGGGAACACTACTACAGATACTGGAATACCTGATACCTCTTTTTCAGGAAATCCCCCTGAAGTCCCCCTTTCCGGCAGTGCGCCGGTCGATTCCCCACCCACACAGCTCGTCAATCCCGGATTCAGTCCGGCTTTCATCGAAACCCACTGGAAGCGCTGGCTCAGGCTGAAAAAAGGTGGAAAGTACCGGAACGCGGAGGCGGAAAGCATCGCTCTCGAAACGCTCTTCAACCTCTCAGAGGGCAACGAAAGCGTTGCTGCCGATGGCCTGAAAACCGCTATCGCCGGTCATGGCCAGAGTTTCCTCTGGTGCTTCAGACCAAAGAACCATCAACCCCGTCAATCCCATGAAACCGACCAGCACCGTCAAAACCGCCCTCATGAAAGCGGCCAGCAGTTTGGTGCCGACAACCTCCGATGGCTCGAACTTCATGCTCGAACAGACTGCCCGGAAATTGGGCAGGAATTTCAATGAAGCCTGGTCACGCTCCATGGAACTGGTCACCGAGGCAAACGAGACCGAGATCGAGCGTGCGATCAGAACCCTGCAGCTCATCAAGGGGAAAACGTATGCCAAGGCGCTCCTGAAGGAAAACGGCAGGGTCGTCAACGAAGTCGGTTTCGACATCGGCATCGGTCTCATGCTCCGCAAACACAACATCAGCAGAGCCGAACTTGAGCGCTGGTACGATGGTGCTGAAAAGACGAAATTTGAAGGACACATCTTCCAGCCACTTCCCGACAAGGCCGATGCATGGAGGCTCTTCATGGATGTGCGCAACAAGCTGTTCCAGCTGAGAAGTGCGGCTGAAGACCTGTTCGAGCTGCAAAAAAAGCGGTTATTGCCGACAAACACCCGACTCTCTCGTGAAGGGCTCGTCACCTCAATGGAACTCGGCATGTGGCAGCTGCTCTCCCCGGATCAGAAACAGGAAACCTTCACCCTGCTTGACTGGGAGGAACTGCCCAAGGAGGCCCGTCTCGACTTTTTCCATTCCCTGCCAAAGGACGACAAATCGCGCATCTACACCTTACCCGATCCTCAAACACGTGAACAGGCAACCCGAGCGATGTTCTGCAAGCTCCTGAACAAACCGGAGTCCTGCAAAGGCACCGCCCCGCCATCAATATCTCCTCTGCCTTCGAAGGTGCAACCTGATGCTGGCACGAGACAAACCGGAAAATCACCCTGAGGAGTAAACATGCTGACAGGCATACATGAATACAGGCAGCCATACAGGCCGGTTTCACGGCATCTGGCAGGTCTTGCAACCGGCACTGTCACATCAAAAAAAAGAACTCATCACGAGACAGCAACCTTTCACTCTTGCACAGAGTTGATATAGATGTTAACTTTTGCCATGCGTTCAATCATTTTTTATACGACGCCATCGGGTCAGTGCCCGGTAAAGGAGTACCTGACCAGCCTCCCGGACAAGGAAAGACAGAAGGTTGCCTGGGTGCTGACGCTCATCAGGGATTTTCAGATGGTGCCGAAGGAGTACTTCAAGAAACTCCAGGGGACAGACGGCATCTGGGAGGTGCGCTCCTCGCATGGAGGCAATGCGGTCAGACTGTTGGGGTTCATGCATGAAGGAAACCTTGTCGTGCTGACCAACGGCTTTTCCAAGAAATCACAAAAGACACCAGCGCAGGAGATCGCGCTGGCAGAACGGAGAAAAAAAGAGTATGAGCAACGACAGGAACAGGGATGAACTGCAAGCGTTCATCGACGAACAGAAAGCCACCCGCCCCGGATTCGCCGAAGGCTATGACGAAGGATACCGGAATTTCCGCATCGGCGTCATGCTGAAACAAGCCCGGCTCAACGCCGGCATGTCCCAGGTTGAGGTCGCCGAGAAGCTGAAAACCCACAAGTCAGCAATTTCGCGTATCGAAAACCATGCCGAAGACGTCAAGCTCTCCACCCTTGTTAACTATGCCGAAGCGCTGGGCAAGAAACTTGACCTCCTCATTCATTGAACGGCCAGGAGCCTTGCTTGAAGGCTCTTAGCCATTCTTCACCTCCCCCCGGCAGAAAAGCCCCCGTCAAGGGGGGGCTCGCCGCTCCGATCTTTGCCAAGAAGTAATATAGACTATCAAAAAGATGTCACACAGCAAAGCCCCCGTCAAGGGGGCTCGCCGCTCAGGAACCAAATCGGGTGCACGTTCGTGCATGTTCCATCATCTCCCGCGTACTGAACGCCGTCTGGATCAGCCTGACCTGATGCCCGATACCGGTTCTCCCGACATGCTTTGAACAGATTTCCCGGAACTCGTCGGCAAACCCTACCGCGATCACCCGCATCGCCTCCAGCTTTCCGGTCGAGGCCTCCACCAGAAACAGCGTGATCACATTTCCCTCAGACGCCAGCCACTCCCTCCGGAACTCCTCATCGAACATCGAAGCATCGAACGACATATCGATACTGAAGCCCTCGCCGAAATCGAGCACCAGAAAAGGAATCCCCTTCTGCTCGAAAAGATACGCCGTCAGCCTGCCGTTCATGAACAGCTCCTTCTCGCGTTTTTTGATATGCTTCAGCGACATCAGCACATTGAAAAAGCTGTTTGTCACAATGGCCACATGCTGCTCCTGTCCGGTACAGAACTTTTCGATGGGAAACAACTTCCCGACCTGATAGACTTCCATGGTTCACCCTGTTGTGCCCGGCATCGACCGGACTGGTTCTCGGTAACTTAAACAATCATTCCCCGGGGGGACAGAGGCCTCCCCACGGACAGGCAAACTTTTTGCGCAAGGGAACCAGAGTGAGCTGCACAAACGAAGAGCGGAAGCGAACGACCCTTGAGCAAAAAGGCAAACTGGCCTATCTTGCCCGCCCCCCATCCGGGGATGAAAAACCTCCCCAGTCCGCAAAGCGGGTATATTATTATAGGGTGTCGATTTCTCTGGTTCCGGACTGAAACGGCAACCCGTTCAGTCGGGCACCTCCCTGCAGGAGCTGCTACAGCTCCAGCCATGAGCCCTGGGCTGCATTTCCGGGAAGAGCAAAAAGGAATGAAGGCCATGCAGTCAAGGGTGAAGCCGCATCCCTGTTGTGTCCATATGCTGACATGCGTTCATGCCAGCATGTGAGCATGTGGGACGAGATTCCTTTCCCGAACAAATTCTTCCACCTCAAACCCGTCAACTCCGCCACAGCACGAAAGAACACCATCTCATTCAAAAAAGCCGATCTGGATGGCATCCGAAGATGCTGTTCAGTTCGGCTCTCTACGACAGGGTGCTGAACAGATCGAACATCCCGACCTGTTGAGCACCCTGTCCCGCCACCCAGCGGCGGCAAGCAAACAGCAGTCATGCGAAACCGTACAACATGACTTTATAGGCAAAACTCCGAAACACAACCGAAGCAACGGAGCCACTCCTCATTTCACCTGCAATCTTGAATCAGAAAAACACAGCAAAGGCCCGGCTTGGCCGGGCCCCGCGAGTCCCATCAAATCAGGGAGTGATCCCTGAAGCTGTAGTATCCTCCCTTGCTCCCGATGATGACATGATCGAGAATCTTCACATCGAGAATGTTTCCCGCCTTCACCAGAAGAGCCGTCACCTGCTTGTCCGCTGCGCTCGGCTCAATATTGCCGGACGGATGGTTGTGAGCCAGAATAAGGGCGTTGGCATTGGCAAGCAATGCCCCCTTGAACACCTCTCTCGGATGCACCAGCGAAGCGTTAAGGGTTCCCTTGCTGATCATCTCCATCCCGACAATCTCGTTCTTGGTGTTCAGATACACCGAATGGAACTCCTCACCCGCCTTTTCATGCAATCCGACGGCCTGCATCAGCTCACATACTGCCGCCGCACCATTGATGTTCCTGTTATTGTACATGATCTGTGATTCCTTCACCAGCCGGATACCGTAACGCGGTATCATGATCTGCTGCTCTGCCTGGAATAGCGGAAGTGTCGATTCGTGTCTCATAGCCGTAACCATTGAATGTTGCTGAAGTTTGCGTTTCAAATCATTCCCCGGGGGGACAGAGGCTTCCCCGAGGACAGGCAAACTTTTTGGGCAAGGGAGGAAGTGAGCTGCACAAACGTAGAGCGGAAGCGAACGGCCCTTGAGCAAAAAGGCAAACTGGCCTATCTTGCCCGGCCCCCCTCCGGGGATGAGTGAATCCTCAATCCGCGAAGCGGGTATGACACAAACTGGCCAAAGGCCCTCAACAAAAAAGTGCTGAACTGCGCTGGGCAACCGGCACTGTTGAGCACCATAGTGCCAACGCCAAAGCGATGGCAACCTCAAGCCCTGAACCGCCGGTCGCGGAATGAATGTGCGCTGGCAGGGTGTTTTGCTAAGGCCGTTTCCGCAAACCCCATGACGGCGGCAGAAGGGAGCACCAGCGGTTGAGGGCGAAGCACCCTCTTTACCGCCTCACGTCAGGACATCGACGCCAAACAAGATTTCATGTAACCATGCCAGCATGATGACAGGCCAACATTTCTGCATGACATCATGTAAACATGACAACATGCAGACATGCAAAAACCCCGGATCAACCGGGGTCTTCGTTGTGGTGGCCAAGGATGTAATCAGCGGCCCGCTGGGCTTTTGAGCCTGCCTTGACGATGTACCTCGGATCGGCTTGCAACTTCCTGAGCCAGCCGCCGATGTACGCTGCCGAGTTCGGCATCGTTTTCTGGCCGATACCGACAAATCCGCAGAGGAACGACGAGGTCATTTCGGCGATGAGTTCCTCGTCGGAGTACTCGTGTGATCCGAATGCCCAATTCGTGGTCACGCCCACCCGGTCGAGGCGACTCTGATGACCGGTACTGTGTGCGAGTTCGTGGAACAGCGTGCTGTAGAACTCTTCGCCGTCGGTGAAGCTCTGCATCTCCGGCATCTGCACCTCATCCCGTGACGGGAAATAGCAGGCACCTCTGCCGCCGTACCGGACTGCCGGAGGATTCGGCATGTGCCGGACGACCTTTTCTGCCGCATCGATCGGCGCAACCGTTGCGGCGTTTGTGGCTGGTGCTTCAAGGCCGTCAACGCCACTCGCCGGATAGACCTTGTAATAGCGCAGCAGCGGAATCCATTCAATCTCGCCGCTCTTCTGGTTTTCCCGTTCGAGCATCTTCCAGAACACGACCGGAAAACCTTTGCAGCGAATCCTGCCGCCCAGCACTTCAGCCTGTTTTCTGGTGACGAAAAACTCCTCGTTCACCATCGAGAGCAGAAACAGGTTGATACCTCGATATACCTTGCCGGATACCAGGTTTTTCGGCAACCCGGCACGCCACGGCTGACGCCATGGAACGACGCCTTTTTCAAGCTGGGCGATGATCTGAGCGGTGATGATTTCATAGACGGTAGTAGACATGACAGCCTCCAGAGGTTACTATTGATGCAATGCGAACGTGCACTACAGCAACAGGGCACCAGCGAGGACGGCAGGAGCGCATGACCTGAACGCCGGGCTGCCCTTCAGGCTCCTCGCCCCAGCGACAGCGGGTGAGGACGCCACGGCAGCCTTATGTACGTGAGAGAACCGCCAAGCCATTTTTCCGCGAGGAAAAAAGGAGGAACCACTGACAACAGAGCTTCGCCGCTGTGGAGCGCTCATGACCCCGCAGCGGATATTTCAGACTGCTGTACGTGAAGCGGTATGACTTACGATAGACCCGCCGACGGGCTGGCACAAATGGCCTGGCGGGCGGATTTCATCCGGAGGAACTCCGGGTATGATTGTTTGGCGAAGAGATCAAAGGGAGGCATACACTCCATTTCATTAGACATCTTCTTTTTGCTGCAAAGGATTGTCGTCAGCTTTCGAGCCAATCCAATCATTGGTGATTTTATCCCAATCGATTGAACAAGGTTCCTCCTTAGTCCAGACATTCCAGAAATCAGGATCATCAGATGCTGGTCTCTGATGATCATCTAAATGTTGGACTTCTAGGAGCGCGGGCACCTTTGAAGCAATACCTAACAGAATACAATGGCGAGTTGGCAGACTTGGTAATTCCCGAAGCAACCCACGAGCATTATCAGGAACCAAACGAGAGATAAGCTCTTGATCCCGATCATTCGTGATGCGATGCAGGAGGAAGGAATTGCACTGAGACAACACCGTTTCTGACAGTTCAGAAGGCCTCTGAGATGATAGCACAAGCCCCAAGCCAAATTTGCGGCCTTCTCTGGCGATTCGCTCAAAAACACCTCGACACATATCTGCGGGACTCGGTATTTCGTCACCAAAAGGAAGTCGCTTTGCAACGAAGGTATGTGCTTCTTCCAAGACAAGTACGGTGGGTAAGTTCTGGTGGTTGAGATTACGGTAGCGCTGCAGTGACTCAAGTATCAGCCGGGAAAAAACAGCTATGACGAGATGGAGAATCTCGTAAGGAACGAGGGATAAGTCGATTACTGCTACAGGGCCATTTTTCCCGGAGTTTGACCCGACATGACCAGTTAGCCAATCCGAAAGAGTAGGCATATTGTCCGGTGCAATAACGCCCTTCATTCTGGTGTCACCAAGCATCGCCTTGATTCTCATGATCATCGTTGCGATGAATTGATTCGAATTGCCTCCTTGCTGGTTTGCAACAATTTCCAAATAGTCTGCAAGGCTGGTTATGTCAAAATTGACTGGAGAATCTTCATTCGTACAAACCTGGTGCATCTCTGATGGATATTGTGCAAAAATGCTCCTGATTAGATCAACAATAGCCGACAAAGATGCGTCTGAAAAATCATGATATGTCCTGTTCTTCTTGTGGTTTGTAGTTAATGTCTGATTGAGCTGAGTCTCCAAATCTACAAGTGATTGATATAAAGGATCATCGGTATCGAGCTTTGTTTTATAGCTTCCAATGTCATTGTAAAATGCAAATAGCTGAGAGGCGCAGTTATCCGTATGTGGCCATCCGATTGTTCCCTTTCCCTCGAACTGCGATAAAAACACAAACACCATGCGACACCGCCCCCAGATTTTGGTCTTTAAATCCAGAGAGCCACAGCTTCCAGACCTTAGATCCCGCAAAGCGGTCTGCAAAATCGGTTTCTGAACTTTTGGCGCCGCTTGAGCAACAGCTGCCCACTCAGAGCTATTCCACATCCAGGCAGGCAAAGTGAATTCAGTGGCATCACGGTTGGTAAGTGGTGGAACCTGAAATATCCTGCACCCTCCAACTAAATCCTTGAAACATTTCGAATATTCCCCGTTTGGATCAAGAATTATAAATCGTGCGTTTGGATTGTCTTGCCCGCTTTGAGCTTCCTTGTCCCCTTCCAGAACCTTGGAATTCTTGATGGATTTCTGGGCTGATTCAACGGAAGAACGCACCAACGCAGCCAGTGTACAAGACTTGCCGCTTCCAGTGTTCCCCAAGACGGCAAGATGACGGCCAAACAGTTTGTCTGGATCGACTGCGATTGGCGCATCATGCGCGATAGGGCAGGTGCCCAAAGGAACTCGGCTGTCCTTTCCTTGGCCGGTAACTATGGCGATGGTTTGTTCCCTTGTTGGAAGAATTACTGGATCGCCAACTGATGGGAAACTCTGAACACCCCGTTCAAGCCGCCATTTATTCTTTTCGGAAAGAAGAGTTCCAATCGGACAGATTGCCATTTTCCGTAGAGGAAATGGCAAGTCAATCAGGCCGAAATCCTTCAGTCCTTGTCGTTTGGGATAGGCTGATCTTTCCACCCCCAGCCATACGACGATACCAACGACAGCTCCGGATTCGTTGGGAAGAAGAACGAAGCTATTTATTCTCGGAAATGGGGTCGGGACACCTGTGTTGAGAGCAGTATTTCTGGGAGAATCAATGTCCAGCAACACCTTGATTTCATCTGGAGCAACACTCTCCACCGTTCCGATTGTCAAGGATGAAATTTTGGAAATCGGTGAACTCATCTCTCTTCCTCCTCATCTTTGCGAAAGGCTGGTTCCCAACCCCGATTCCGAAGCAATTCAGTTTGCCTGATGGTGATGCGGTCAATGGCTGGTTTAGGGAGATAGTTTTCGACCAAGGTCGGCATATTTCCAAAATGCGGGCCGATCAATAACGATATCTGTGCTTTTCTGCCGACGTACTTGCAGAAGGAGCTAACCCGGCCACCTTCATCACCGAAGGAAATAATGACCAGATGCGTCGATGGAATCGTCAGCATGTCGGCGATGGTACGGTTGATGTGCTCGTCACCAAATCCATAGCCATAGGTGACAAGTACAGAGTTCGGGCGACAGACCGCAGCTGCATAATCTCGGAATAGTTCAACGTAGGGATATTCTGATGTCTCCCGATCCTTAGCGGAGTTTGGGTAGATCATTACGGAATCGCATGGCTGGTCGTTGATCGCCGGATGCTCGTCCTGTGGACCAAATGGCAACCCAACTTTTCTTACAAAGCCATTTCGGTAAACCCAGTCCAATGACCCATGAAGCTTTGTTAAACGAACTACGCCTTCCAGATAACGTGGTTCACCACGTATGCCGGGTGGGTTGTAGTGCATATCGATATCCAAGCGTGAAGACCTGAAAATCGGTTCAAGGCAGCCAACGAAGCGATCAAGTAAATGAAGCCCTGCCAAATCCGCACCATATTCGATTAACCGATCGTAATTGGTCGTGAAGATATGAAGACGCTCTCTTGTCGCTGTCCGGCTGGAAAAGCTAAGAAGAAAAGAAACGAGCATGACAAGCGGATCGAGCTTCTCCGAAGCTTCTTCCCCGGCTGCAGGTTCTGCATCTGCTGGTTCTGGTGCCGCGCATTTTTCGGCCGCTGATTTCAGATCCCGCTCGGTTTTGGATATACCGTTCAGAAACCTCTTGAACAAAGCATCAAGTGCAACGGTGATCTTGGTATGGCGATCATCTCCCAGGATTTTCAAACCTTGAGCCAACGAGCTGGCAACGCGGATTTGATCCTCAATATTTGCCTCACCACGCCCCATGGTCTCAGCTGCTTTCTGGGCAGCATCCTTCAGCTTGTCATCCAAGGGGAAGCCATTGTAGTCACACGCCATGTCGGCAGCGCTCGTCCCGGCCTGATATGCAACAGCCTTTGTAAAACCGCTGCCGAGTAGCAGAGCAAGATGTTCACTCTGAAAAACAGCTGCAAGCCAAGGTTCAATGTGCTTTTTTTGCAACTCGATGTTTTTGTCATCATCAGGATTTTGGACATCGAAATGTTCCTCGTTCCCGATGCGGTATACATGATCTCCCCATGGCTTTGCAGTCATTTCACCATCTCCTTTAACTTTGCAAAAAGCTTATCGATATACCCATCACGATCATCGGTCATGAAGAGGACATGCCGTTGCTCAAGCTCGGATTGCGTGTCGCCCCATTTTAATTGCGAGTATGGAGTCCAAGAGAGAATAAAACTGTTGAGAATGACAGCCGGGTCATCCAGACGCTGTTCGATGTCTTTGATCCGTTCGTGAAACAGCACTTTCTCGCTGGCAGGGCCTTCGTGCAATAGGCCATGCGGTTCGATGAAGGTGACATACTGCTTCCCTCCAACAAGCAACCAGAGGATAAAATCCGGGTGGAAGTTGCCTGCCTCGAAGAAGCCGACTCCTTTACCCCGGCTCATGTTTCTGAGGAGGAAAAGCTCCATTCCGTCTTTTTCCAGAGCGGTTTTGTGGCTGTCACACCACCCCTTCAGATCAGTGACAAACTGATATTCGCTTTCGTTGAGGGCTACTGGCAGGATGGTTATTTTGCCGCCTCGACGGACATGAAAAAGCGGCTGGAACAGGTGTTTGCCGAAATTACAGGCGTTCAGGTCTCCAACCTTCAGCAGGTCATCCTTCTTCTGCTCCAGATCCTTCTTGATCTGCTCGATTCCCTGAATAACCTGCTCTTCATCGCCATCGACGATAAGCTGATAAAACTCCTCCTGAGGAATATTGTCATCATCCTGCGCCAGATCGCGCAGTTCGAGACGCGGCTCGATGTACTCCCGCTTGCAGTAGTTGTAATAGTGCTCGCAATACAGCTTCAGAATCTCTGAGGCCACCTGCTGCAACAAAAGAACGCCGTCAAAGCTTGTCGGATTCAGGCGGGCTTCAGGCAAATAGAGCGTGTACCATCCGGGATTCCTGAGCAGGCTGGTAATTCCCTGCTTGGTAATGTTGAAGTTATACCAGCTTTTCGAACGCTTGTACTGTTCAAGTTCAAAAAAGAGCTGATCGTAATCCAGCAGGGCCAGATGCTGTTCGCGCAAGGAAACATTGTCTTTGCTTGTTACTGTAACCGCACCTCGTGAACGAATGGCTTGGATACGAGGATACCAGTCAGACTCAACCTTATTGCGCATCATATAATCCGGAACCTGACCGAGCACAGGAACCGGTGCATCTTTTTTGAAGTCATACTCCTTTCCGTCAGAGGCTTTCCGTTTTGGTCGAAGGATTTTGAGCTTCTTGCCGAAGTCATAGGTGACATTCAGGGGAATCATGATGACTTTGCGACGCTCGTTGCCGGGAAGTCCCTCTTCTCTCAGGAACTCACGGAACTTCTCCATGAAGTCCGCTTCGATGCCGAACACATTCAGAGTTTCCAGCTCCTCGATGAAGTTTGGTTTAACCGGTGCATGAGTGTGGCCGCTACGCTTCAGGCTCCATTCATATCCTTTCAACCGGACGCCACGACCAAAGAGCTGGATGATCTGGGCACCTTCGGACTTCCCGACGTGCATCAATCCCATCGTGCTGACTCTCCAGCAATCCCACCCTTCGATAAATTTCTTGGAACCGATGAGCAGGTTGACCTTTGAAGAAGAATCCTTTACTGAAGCGAACATTGCCTCGGTAAAATCACTATCCTCAAGGACGAGGCGAACACCATTCTGTTTGGCCACCTCCTCAACATGCTCGCAAAGGCTTTTTGCATCACCGACATTGATCAGGCCGAACGGTTCGTCTGCATTGCCAACTCTCAGCGCCACTTCACCTGATTCACCTTTGATCCGGTCAAGAAACAGGGTCCCCCCGGCAGCATTGTTGAACAGCCTTGAGAGAATATCCCGGAAAAGATCGTCGATGGTCTCACCTGCGTTCATTGCCTGAGCCAGCCAGGTAAAGGCTCCGGCAAAAATATCGTTCCCATCCTTGTCCAACAGGCCGGTATCCTGACCTTTGCCGGTAAGCAAGGCATTGATGGCGTTCTGGCTCTCGACCTGCTTTTCAAGAAACTCAGCTATGAAACAGATAATCTGGGCGACATCGGCAGCAACGATCTTTTCATCGCTGCTGCCTCCCTTAGCCTTGGAAACGGTACTCCCGACAAAAACCCACAGAGGCTTTTCAAGATTGAAGGCCTCGAACTCGCGGGTTTTCTCCTCATAAATCCGCAACTGCTGGTAGAACTTGAGCAAGCAGGCGGCAAGGTAGGCAAACTGCACTTGCGCAAACGTCGTCGGCATGTTCAGAATCTGATAGTCCTTGCCGAACCCGTCTTCGTAAAACCATCGGTAGGAGTAGTCGAACAGCACGGCCTTTGCGTACCCGTTTTCAAAATCGGCATTGGCCGAAGCCTGAACAGCCTGCTCAAACGTTGCGGAATACTCGAAGGTGAATCCCTTGGCGCAAAGCTCCGAACGACGCCTGAACCAGGCTCCTTCCTCTTTACCGCTCATCCCCCGGTGGCCTTCATCGACCAGCAGCAGGTTCTGATCGCCAAGGCTTCGGGTAGCAATGGTATTGGGGCCTTCCTGTTCGCCGAGTTTGGTGATTTCAAGCACATCGACCCGTTTCAACCCGGTTGCCTGCGTAAACAGGTTATGCCCCTCCTGCGCGAAATGTGCGGCAAGCAAACTGCTCTCCCTGAACTCTGCGATGTGTTGTTCCGATAGGCGCTCATTCGGCGTGAGGAGAATCACCCGTGAAAGCTCACTCGCTTTCCCGCTTCTTTCAGCATAGAAGCGGTACTGGAGGAGATTGACATGCATCAGCAAGGTTTTGCCGCTGCCGGTAGCATTCTGAAGGCAAAGCTTGTTGAGATCATCGTCACGATACGGCGGCACTGCCGCGAAGGGCTTTTCCCTGTTGCTCCAATGCTGGTTAAAGCGCTCGACAAAGGCGTTCAGTTCCGAAAGCAGGGCCTCTCGATCTCTGAAAAAGCGGTCGAGATAGATTTCGGTGAACAACAGCGTCAGCCACTGGTAATATTTCCAGATAACCGGGCGATGGCGGTTCTCGTTGATCGCCCTGGTATGGCTTACGATGTTCTCTTCGTATCTGAGCAGCATCTCGCGACTGATGCGGAACCGGTCATCTTCAACACCAGCCATTGAGAACAGAGGGCTGTCGCCGAGGTAGTGATAGAAGTAATGCAGATTATCCTTGTCCAGCCCCTCAAGGCGGGCATCCCTGATCGGATCGGCAAGCAGACGGAATGGCCTCACCTTCTGACCCCGAAGGATGTGCTCGACAAGTGGATCGATACCAAAAAGGCTGATCAACCATTGATTGAGCAGCAGCTTGTTGCGAAAGCCATGAGATTGCAGCCCTTTCGATTTACCTCTCGCCATGCTCGCCTCCCTCGTTTCCATCTATAATGACGGATTCAATCCAAAACGCCAGATCCAATCTGGCGAATCTCGGGTTAGCGATCTGCGCCGTCATGCCATCATGTGAGCCGCTCATCCCTCCACCTCCCACATCCGCTTCATGAACTCTTCCTCGATGAGGCGCACTTTCCAGTTGTCGCCATCCAGTTTCAGGTTCGGCAGGTTATTGCTGCCGTTGACGTAGATGGTATCGAACTCGAAATCGCGGGTACTGATGCGGTTCTTCTGGAACCATTCGTCAAGCATCAGGTTGTCCTCTTCGATGTTGCCGGTGAGCTTGCGCCAGACGATCAGCACCTTCTCGCGCTGGCCATTGTTTGGGTTCGACGAGTCTTTTGGCACCCATCCTTCGACTTTTCGGAACCACCAAGGCCCTTCAGCCTCCTGCCGGATACGGCCATCAACCACCAGCTTGGTGTGCTGGTCTTCGGGCAGTTCTGGGTCTGCAATTCGCTTGAAGGCTGCCTGAAAGGTTTGCGGCACGGAGCTATGCTCGACTCGAAGACCGATGAGATAGTTGAAGGTCTCGATCAGATCAACCATGCGAGTGATGTATTCGTCCGTACCTGGTTTCTTGACCTTCAGGGTATAAGCGCTCGGATCAGCAAAGGCATCGATATTGAGCAACGACTTGCTCCCCCGTGTCTCCACGTCCAGCATATAGTGAAGCATGTAGTCTTCTTTAAGGGAAGGGCTTGCAGCTACAGATTTCTGCCGCTGCGGATTGTCATCGAAACGGAGGTTATTGAGCGTGTCTTCGTAGGACTCCAGGCGGATATATTTGAAGCAATGAGAAATTCCGCTGTCACGAGTAGTAGGCTTGCCGTCTTTCCAGCTTTCGGAATAGGCAACTTTAGCGATACGTGGTTTAAGTACCGTGTCGAAGTAATCGCCCATTTCGACGAGAATGTATTTGCGTTTACCTCCATCTTCACGATTGAGGTTGATTACCGCATGACCGGTGGTGCCGGAACCGGCGAAGAAGTCTAAAACGTTTCCTTTAGACTCATTATTTAAGGCTGCATCAAGACAATCTCTGACGGTAAATATTGACTTCGGATATGTAAATGTATTTTCAGGAATAATAGAATTAAGTATAACACTTCCCCAACTATTTGCGCTGTAACGCTTATCAGACCAAAGTGACTTGTAACGAAATCTACTTTTTGTCCTAACAATGTCCCATATGTCCTTTTTGCTATTATACTCAGCTGACAGCTCGCCCACAATTGACTCAACAGTATGACGAGCAAAAACCCATTTACTTTCTACTCCTTGTGGGTCTATCGGGTATACCTCAACAACCCCATCATTACGAACATGATTAATTCCAAGCGGATGAAAATCATCGTCACAAACCTCACCGAAGCCAATAATTTCACCATTCTTCACATAAATTGGATAAAAACAGTTTGCCGCAGAGAATCTCAAATGATTCTTGCCAGATGAAACATTTCTTAAAGGGCGCACATCGGGTGAGACCTCACGATCATCGTCATTTCGCTCCTCTAAGCCAATACAATTATAGCCTTTAGGAAAAACGAAATGGGCAAACTCGTGTGTAAATGAAAAATTGTTCCCTTGCTGTCCTGTGGGGTTATGAACAATCGAAATACATGCATCTTCACAATCTGGATATAGCCATTCATAAAGCATACCCAACCTAAAATTCTCAACTTCATCAATCGCTGTCACGTGAGTAAATGGCGTTGAATACATCGAAAATGCAGCCTTCACCCGATCTTGAATCAATGTCATCCATGATGAATGCTTATAGGAATTCTTGTAAATAATTTCACTAGACTTTGCATTATAAGGAGGATCTATATAGATACAACGTATTAGTTTATCATATCTTTCTTGCAACAAATTCAACGCCTGAAAATTCTCTGAGTGAATCAGCAGTCCATCGCATTGCTCATCGAAGTTTTCAATCGATGCAATAAGGCGGGCATTGAAGCTATCATCGAAAAACCGGGTATCCAACACCAGTTTCTCGTTCGCCTTGAGAAATTCAACTGACAATGGCCGTGAAAATCCCGGAGTACCAGATTCAATAAGATCACCAGCCGATTCCTGAATCTCATCAATAGCAAACAGCTTGATCCACTCATCACACTGCGCCTCATTGGCAGCAACGTCAGGATAAAGCTCTTCCGGAACCCGGTCGAGCGTGATGCAATAGTTGGTTTCGACCACAAACTTCTTCTTGAGCCAGAGCTTTTTCTGGAAATCCTCAAGCTGCGCCAGAAAGTCGATCAGCTTGCCCGCGATCCTGCGCAGCACCTTGATCTTGGCCAGATAGCTTTCGACCGCCGGGGCTTCGGCGTTTTCAATGTCATCGAGGCGCATGACCTCGTTCTTGATATAGAAATCCAGCTCCCGCCGCAGAAACCCGCCGAGGTCTTTATGGATGAAATAATCCATCGTATTGCGGGCGGTGTACTGGTAGATGTACTTGGCCAGCAAGACCCGATTTTTGTCGCTTTCGGTAGCGACAGAAAGCTTCAGGATTCTCAGGTATTCAAACGCCCGATCCGCCCCATCGCCACCACGAACGACCAGCATCTGAAGCCGCTCCAGAATGCGCTGCACCGCCTCGGCGTTGCGCTTCTCGCGCCAGGTATTTTCCTGCCCCGTTTTTTCAGGATCAGAACGGTACTCGAAATTGATGACCAGTTCGCCGGATTCATTCAACACAACCGGGTTATCGTCGTGAAGAATGAAAAACCGCTTGGTAGCTTCAGAGGCCTTGACATTTCCATGCTCACCCTCGCTGGCTTCTACAATCCTGAAATGAACCTTGAGTGGTGACTCGCTCTCAGCAACGAATAATCCGCCGTCCTCTTTCTTCCGTAGCGCCTGAACCTCGCTGGCCTGCCTCAGATCGAAGGTGTAATTGGAGAAGTACTCAGCCGATTTGATGTAGTACTGGTCAGCGTTAGCCCAATGCAGCTTGACCTCCTCGCCGTTGTACGGCACGGCAAAAGGAGTCGCCTTGCCAGAGGTTTCGCGTGTATAGTACCGTCGGGAGATAAAGTCACCTGCATCATAATAGCGCTCGAAGAAACGGTAGAGGTGGTCATACACCTCAGCCTCGGCACCGGCCATCTCCTTGACAGCATCATAAGCAGCTCGCGCCTCTTTGACTTTGGGAGAATTTTCAGGATCAGCCACCCCATAGTCCGTTGCGGCCCGAATCTCTTTCTCTATGTTCGCTTTCAGCTCCACCTTCCTGACTTCATCCGCATCACCGAACGCCTCTTCCACAATCCTCAGCAAATCGGTACTGACAAACTCCTGCACCTCCTGCGCTTTGGCATGCATAATCCGATAGAACCCAAAATCGAGATCGGGCTGGTCAAGCTGAAAAAGTTCGGTGAGCTTCTTGAGCAAACGGCTACGAAGCTGTTCAACAGTTGGCATAGTTATTCCTTCTTTTTACTTCACATACCACCGGATAGTGAAAACCGGGGTAATCGTTGTTTTCTGCTGCATGCGCTTTTCGAGCGCAGCGACAAGATGATTTCGCTTTTCGCTGATCTGATCTTCCAGATCAAAAATCCGTTCTCGCAGAGCACGTTTTTTTCGTTCGAGCTTGGTGATTTCCTCCTGAAAACCGAGCTGTTCGGCCATAGTTGGAGCCTGTCTGCTTTTGCGTTGCAGATCACGAATCTGACGTTTGGTATCGTCGAGTTCCCTTTGTGCAGCCATTTCCATGTCGTCGGCCCACTTGTCGAGTTGGTCACGAGCTTCTGCAAAATGGCGGTTGTTCTCCTCGATGTTCCTCGACAAGGTAGCATGGAGGTGCCTTTGGGAATCTGCATCCAGCCTCATTTTAACCTGTTCATTGAGCATTGGCAATTGCTCACTCGCCAAACCATTACAAGAAAAGAGCTTTTCACAGGTTTCCTGATCGAGGTTCTGTCCATCATCGTCGATAGCAGAAAAGAGAAGGAACTCTTCTGAATCGAAGGAGTCGATGCGAAGTTGTTGCAGGGTAAGCCAACCGGATTTTCCTGTAAGCTGCTCAACCAGTGCAATTCGGGTAGCATGGCCGCTTATATCGAATGTCACTTCGGCAATCGGGCAGCCATGTTCACGGCCAACCTGAAGCACATGTTCGCCCAGAGGATGGCTCAGACGATAAAGGAAGTCACCGGGTACATTTTCCTGATTTTTTGAAATCAGATGGTATCGGCCGGGCACAACCGATGAAACCGGGCTGTTATGGAGGAAAAAGCTGAATGATTGGTTATCAAAATCTGCACTGCCCTGCAATTCATGACTGGTAAGGCTCCAGAACATTCGCCCGATCCGGTCGAGCCGTTCCTGGGTACCTTCAAGATTGACCTTCAGGCGGGCATGAACATCTTCGTCAAAATGCTCAAGCAGCATTTGTCTGGTGTCGAGCATCCGTGTCTGAATCTGTTCGTCCAGTTCAGTGCGCAACCTGTCAAATGCCTCCTGAATCTCTCCCTCGCTCCGGCAGGCTTGATAAATTTCGAGGATGCGACGTTCAAAGTCCACTCCGGCTTCTATGGAGCCAAGAACCTCATCGCTGGCACCGAAAACCCCCGTGAAGAGGTTGAATTTCTGTTCGAGCAATTCATACACACGACGGTCAGCGGCATTGCGTTCGTTCAGAAAGTTGATGACGACCACATCGTGTTTCTGGCCGTATCGGTGGCAACGACCAATTCGCTGCTCGATGCGCTGGGGATTCCACGGCAAGTCGAAGTTGACGATGGCCGAGCAAAATTGCAGGTTAAGACCTTCCGCGCCTGCTTCGGTGGCAATCAGGATGCTTGCCTGATCCCGGAAACGGTCGATGATAGCTGCCCGTAAATCAATCTGACGTGAACCTGATGCTCTGCCTGAGTCCTTGTTGGCAGCCAGCCACTGCTGGTATATCTGCCCTGAATCGTCGTCTTTATTCGTTCCGTTGAAAGTCAGAACCTGACCGGCATAACCATTCCCTTCAAGGTACTCTTTCAACCAGCTCTGGGTTCGCCTTGATTCGGTAAAAATGACCACTTTTCTGGCAGCCCCGACCTCATCCATGAAGCTGAAACCGATCTCAAGGGCCTTGAGCAATCCTTTGGTTTTGGTGTCAACGCCGATACTTCTTGCCCAACGGATATAGTCCTCTAGTTCCTGTATCTCTGCTTCGAGCCTGTTCAGGTCGATCTTCGGTGCTTCCGGTTCCGGTGTTTTTTCACCGGTTCGTGATTCGTCCTCAACGAAACTGTCTTCCTGATCTTCAAGAATTTCATCAAGAAGGTCATCGTCGATCTCCTCACCGGTCAGCAGTTGATCCAGCGCAGTGGCCTGTTTCTGAACCTCATCTTTCAACCGCAGCAACCGATCTCGCATGATTTCAAGCGTTCCGGCAACAGCACGTGGTGAAGATGCAAGCACCTTGCGCACCAACAGAATAAGCAGGTGTCGCTGTCCGGAAGGCAGGGCATAGTTCTCTTCACGCATCAGGTAACGCGATACTGCGTCATACAGCGACTGCTCCTGTTCGGTGGGTGTGAACGGGCGGGTAATGAGTTTTCGTTCGGTATAGCGAACAAATTCGATGACCTGGCTACGCAACGTTCTCCAGCAAAATGCTCTCAAACGATCGCGCAAACCGGTAATATCACCGCCATAACTGATGTATTGCGTCCTGAACGAGGCCACTTCACCGAACAGCCGTTCATCGATAAGGGTTGAAAGACCATACAGTTCAAGAAGGGAGTTCTGCAATGGGGTCGCTGTGAGCAGAAGTTTTTTTCTCTCTTCAGTTGCCCATCGAATACGCTGCCCAATGCGGTTGCTTTCACGGTAGGCATTCCTGAGTTTGTGCGCCTCATCGATAACGACAAGGTCCCAGGGTATTGCCCTGATCTCTTCCGCCCGACTGGAGGCAAAGTGCATTGAGCAGATAATGATCCGCTGATCGCTGAAGGGATTCGGAATGTCCTGCTTCTGCTGCTGCCTGAATATGGCAGCATCGAGAACAATCGATGGAAGATTGAATTTTTCGGAAAGTTCGAGTGCCCATTGCTTGCGCAACGACGCCGGGGTGATAACAAGGATGTTGCGCTTCCTTTCTGCCCAGTACTGGCAAAGCACAAGTCCCGCTTCGATGGTTTTACCAAGCCCGACTTCATCGGCAAGCAAGACACCTTTAGATAACGGGGATCGTAAAGCAAAAAGAGCTGCTTCGATCTGATGGGGATTCAGGTCAACACAGGCATCGAACAAGGCTCGACCAAGCCGATCAACGCCATGACCGCCAATCCGGCCAAGTTCAAGCGCGTAATATTTTGCATGATAGTCAGTGATCATTCTCACGAATCTTTCTTGTTGCTCTCAGTAGCACCACCAGCCTTCACCCAATCATCCACCTCATCTTTTTTGAACTTCCATAACCGACCCATTCGATGGGCGGGCATACCATGCTTGTTGATCCACTTATACACCGTATCCGAACTGACACCGAGATGAGTACAAATCTCATGGATCGATAACCAACGGTCTTCAATCTCGACCATTTCCTGACCTCCCTAAGTGACTGGTTGAAATACTGATTTACCAATAGGCTTAATAGGGTATTTCCAATTATACGAATACTTTGCGCCTCTTCTCAACGATGTAGGCCGATTTCATCCGATATTGCAGGAAAAACAAAGCCGGGCACATAGACCCGGCAAGTAGTTCAAATTATCAGCTTTCTTCACCTGAATCTTCCGAATCCCACATCTCCCGGTAGGTGAGAACGTTGTCGGTGGCAGCTTCAGCATCGATGGAATAGTAATGTCGGCAGAGCCTGCGAAACAGCTCAACCATCGGGTCGTAGAAACCGAAATCAAGTAAGCGGTCAAGGGTATGCTGGATGTGGCGAACATCTCTGCTCTTGCTGCTGATGATACTCTCGACAACCGGAGTGTACTGTACCACGGCAAGCTCTGCTAGCCGGTGCATCTCTTCAGCAAGCACCATGATCGAGCTGAAAGGGGCATCTGGTGGGTGATTGGTAGGAGACATGCTTTTATTCCGCTGTTTTGGTCAAGCCATCGGACGATTCAAGCTACAAAATCGGACGATTATCGGATAATTCTGGCCAGCAAAACGCGAAGGAAAACATGGTAATAAAGACTTGAAGGCTGGGGTAATTGCAGGATTCCCTGCCCATCACGGCCCAGCCTGCCCCTGAACATCACGACTCTGCATCCACGCCTTGAACCCCTTATCCCTCTTGAAGTGATTCCGCAAAATGGCTTCGAGCACGAGAGATTCGTCCGCTCCCTTGCTCTTTTCCTGCGCCGCTTTGACGTACAGGTCGAGCAGTTCTGATACCTCTTTCCTGATCCGGAACTTCCGGGTTACCGGTTCGCTTTGCACCTGAATTTCAAGATCGATCATAACGCTCCTTGTTTTTTAGGTTGCTTTGAAAACTGTGATGAGCAGCAAGAGTGCAAGGCGGACGGAGCACCGACCAACGCAGCAATCGGGTTGCGCAATAAGTTTTCAAAGTGACCATCAGTTCTTGTAGGGATCGACGATCATATCCTTGTTCACGAGGATGTTTACCGTCATGCCAGCCCTGATTATAAGGGTCGGCTGGATGTCGAGGTTCTTCCTCGTGATCTGCTGGCCTGCACTGTTGATGTCCTGACCGACGCTGGCAGCCATGCGCTGCTGTGTGCTCATGCTTGCCTCGTCTGTATAGGTACCCTGCGAGATGGTCGCTCCGACTGACATAATCGACGAAAGCATGGCTCCACCGACGAGCCGGTCGAAGTGGTTATCAACTTTGTCCTTGTAACCGCTCATCCCGGCGAGATCAACGCCCGGCATGTTCTCCAGCACTATAGATGAACCATCTGGACGGATCATGCGTACCCAAGCCACCTGAACCCGCTTCTGGCCATAGCTCACCATGCTGTCATACTTGCCGAGCACACGGGTGCCCTGGGGTATGAGGAGGTATTCGCCGCTCACCGTGTCGTACACGTTCTCCTTGACCATGGCGATAACATTGCCGGGCAGATCGGAGTTGAGACCAGTCACCAGAATGGCCGGAATGATCGCCCCGGCTTTGAGCTCATACCGGCTGACAGGTTTCCGTACAGGTTTTGAGAGATACTCTTTACTGTCTCCACCACCAGTCGCGAAAAAGTCGTTCTTACGGGCTTGATTGTTCTGATCACGACCGTATGGAGTTTCACTGCCTGCAACAGGAGGCGCTGCACTCTGCACGCCGGCCATGCCGCTGCCAGATGCCGGGGAACTGACGGTAGCGTTCGAGGCTCCGCCAAAGAAGGGACTTGATGTCAGGGCAGCATGCCGTTCCTGCTCGGCAGGATCTGGTTGCTGATACTGTGCACTGTTCGAGTACCGGTTCTCGCCGGGTTTCACCATGGCATGGCCGAGGTCGCCGGGCAACGGCTTGCCCAATGCTGGCACGTCACCCGGAATCGGAGCCGTAATCGAGGTGTCCGGTACCGTGACCGGCTTGCTGTTGTCCGGCCCCTGCGTAATGACATCGGGAATAGCCATCGTGTTCGATACGGCCGCCTCGTTTTTCTCTTCCACCTTCGAGGCCTTCTTCGGCGGCTGCACGGCCATCATGATCGCCAGAAAAATTGCTCCGACGAGCACCACCGAGATGGCGATCACCGGCCCTTTTTTCAGTGTGCGGCTCTTTGGTTTGGACAGCTGCAGCCGGGGATCGTCGGGTGGTATCTTCGAGGCATGAGGATCAACATGCTCATGCTGCTGCATCGGTTCATCTGCGTTCGTCATCTGCCATCCCCTTACCGTTTCGTTATCCGGACAATCACCTCGCCTTTCTCCCCGGCACGCAGTTCCGCCCTGCTGAACAGACGGTCAACGATGTAGTAGTCATTTTTCACCCGGTAGTTCACCAGCTGCACCTCGCCGGATTTTCCGACGACGAAAAGCACCGGCGCTTCGCGCACAAGCATGGCTTCCGGAAACTGCACAAAGGTTTTACGCCCGTCGTCGAACACTTTCACAGGCATCCAGATCGGCCTCGAACCCTTCTTCACCTCCACCTTGTATCCGAAATCCAGCGCCGCAAGGTTCACGTGGGATTCGGTCGCCGTAGCCTCCACAGCTTTCAGCTGCCGGAGATTATACTGTTCGTAATTCCAGGACACTGCGGCCATGTAGGTGGACTCGTAGCTCGTCAGTTCGATATGGTAGGTGCGCAGATTGGTGTTCAGGCTGAGCGTGGTGTGGAGCCCCGGTCGGGTCGGCTTGAGGTAGATGTGCTCCTGCTCGAGCCCGTTGGCCATGCTCTTGCTGCGGCCTATGATCCAGCGGACGGTATCTCCCGAAACCGGATCACCAAGCAGTTTTTCACCCGGTTCCAGCTGGATGTCGGTGAGCTTCAGCGGAGCCGAGTACACCTGATAAAGCTGTCCCTCCTCATAATCGTAGCGCATGATGGCGTTCTGATAACCGAACCGGTCAGGGTTCCTGGCGGATTCCCGGTTTGCGTGTTCGATCACGTTCCAGGGTCTCTGTGCGGCAACGGATTCAGTCGTACCGGTCATGCCGTTTGCGGTCAGGATCGCTGCAAGCAGCGGTATCGTTCTCTTCATGATAGATCAGGTTATCGGTTGATGCGTGACCAGTGAAACTCGTCGATATAGAGGCCGATAGGGTTGGCAGCAAGCTGCTCGTCAGTCTGTGGCTGTTTCAGCACAATCCGGAAGATGCCCCGCCAGTAGCTTTCGCCAAGCGGCTCCCCGTGCACACCCCAGACCGACTCTTTCCAGTCCACCTGCCAGCTGTCACGGGACAATGGCACCATGGAGAGCACGTCCACGCTTACCCGTTCGGTGGCAAGCCGCGCGAAAGGGTCGTTCTTCTGCACGTATGCGTTCAACGTGTTCGATCCGTTTGCAGTCACCAGCTTGTAGGCATCGAGCCAGTTGCGTTTCACAACGGCACCATCCGAGCTGATCATGCGGGTATCCTGAATGAACCGCTGCAGATGGTACTTTATCGAGGGATCGGCAGGCTTGTAAGCAGCCCAAGCCTGACCGGCTTCACCACGGTTGATGGCACTGCCGTCACGGGCAACCTCCACGATATAGGGAACCTTCTTCGGCAGGCTGCCGAGCCAGATCATCCCTCCAACGGAAGGCATGGCCACAAGAAACAGCATGGCAAAGGCAAATATCCGCCAGGTGCGTGCCTGCACTGCGGCATTACCGATCCGGTCATCCCACTCCTGCTTCGCCCGCTTGTAGGGTGTATCGAGTTCCCCTTTCGGCTTCCAGCTTCTCGTTTCTGCGTTCATCTGTCGTTTGTTTGGAATTACAGTCTTGGTGTAGCGCTGCCACCTGACGGGCGAGCCTCTTCAGGGGTATGCAGGGCATGCAGTGCAGTTTTTGCCCAGCCGGGAGCCTGTTGTTTTTCTTTGTCGCCGGTTTCCGGCAAGGCATTGTCTGTTGATCCGAATTTGCCAGCTGATGCAGTTCCTCCCGGCCCTGAACCGCCTCCTGATGGCCCTCCTCCTGATGGGCCTCTACCGACACCTCCATCAGCAGGTGATGTGCCGCCTGATCCGAACCGGGAACCGATCATCTGACTTGCCGCACCAACACCCGCTCCGACTTTCTCAACTGCCAGCTTCGTAAGACTGTAAGCCCCCATCCCGGCAAGCGCAACTCCGGTACCACCGACAACAGCGTTCTGCATGGCTGTTCCGGCGCTGAGGCTGGGGCTGCCGGCAAGCAACCCTGCTGCAATGCCAGGAGCGTTCCAGGCAAGGAAGGCGACTGCTCCTACCGTGAGCAGGGCGCTCCATATCTCCGTAAAGTTCAGGTCGGCAGTGAAACTCAGCGTTGAGAGCGTCGGCTCGATCACAGCCATGATGAACGCAAGCACCATAAGCTTCACTCCCGATGAAACGATGGCCCCGATTGCCTTCTCGGCAAGGAATTTCGTAGGCTCGAAAAAACCGAACGGCAAAAATATGCCTACCACGGCGGCGAGCAGGTTGAATTCGAGTACCGCATAGAAGATCTGCCAGGCAATCAGGATATAGGCCAGCATAATACCGACATAGGTCAGCGCGAGCACGATGCCGTTGACAATCTCCGTAATACCGATGCCACTAATCTTCTCGACAAGCGGTGTTGTGGTCAGGAGACCATAGTCGATGATGTTCGACGGATCGAAGAGGCTCGGACCTCCGCCTCCGCCAGCTATCTGACCGGCCTGGATCAGGGATTGCACGAAGGCGTTCGACAGGCTGGGAAACGAGCGCACGATCCACATCCAGACGCCGAGATAAAGCACCTTCTTCATCACACCGACGATCTGTTCGCCGCCACCAAGCGCCCACCAGAGGCCGAGCATGACGATCTCAATGCCAAGCAGTGCTCCGGTCAGCCAGGTGATGGCGGGCTGGAGATTCGACCAGCCCGCCCCGAACGCCGTGAGAAAGTTGTTAAGGGTCTGGGTAAGAATGCCGGGATTCATAGGTCAGGAGCGCGTCTACTTTTTGATCGGCGGCATGTTGTGGTACTTCGGCTTCGGCGTGGTATCGACGTCACCGTACCCTTTCCAGAGATCATTAGACTTCTTGGGCTGTTCCTGCTGCTGCAGGATCGGTTCGGCCGGCTTGCGCTCTGCACATCCTATGGCGAAAAAGATCATCGAAAGAATGACTCCGAGCATAACGTATTGACGTACCATGGTTGTTCCTCCTTTACTGTTTCAGGTTTGGCATGTTGGTGTATTTCGCATTGGCCTGCTTGTCCACATTGCCATATCCGCTCCACATCTGGGTCGAAAACGCCCGTTCGGCCTCTTCGCGGTTGGCCGCCTGCGCTGCTGCCATAGCACTCACCCGTGCACTCACCGCAAGGGTCAGGGTAAGACCGTCGAGCTGACCGGCCATAATACCCAGCATCTGGTTGGTGGACTGCAGCTGCCGCACTTCGCCATCCGCTGCGGCTGACCGGCTGAGAATGGACGCAGCTTCGTTGTTAAAGGCCTGAGAGCGTTCCACGACACTCTGAGCCTTCATGGCGATCTTCGATGCTTCGGAAAGCTCTTTCGTCCAGTCCCGGTAGTACTGCTCGTACCTGTTGAAATCGATCTGATCCCAGGTTCCCTGCGGAAAAAGCTGGTCGAACTGACCATCGATCCGATTGAGATCGAAACTGATCCCCTGCACATCCGACAACAGGCCGTTCAGCTCCTGCATGTTACTGTCATAGATGGATTTCACCGGCCCGAAGGCAGCGGCGGGAAGTGTCTGCAGCGACCGAACCTGGTTCCTGATCTGCTCAATCTGATTCTTGATCTGTTCGGCTGAACGAACGGCAGTAAGCGTGGTCTGCTTGAGATTCGAAATGTCGATCACCGTCAGTGCCGCCTGTGCATCACTCTGAATGAGCGGCAGCGCTGGTGTTACGGTAAACAGCAAGCTTGCAAGCAGCAGGCTTTTCACGGTTCGCTTCATGGATATACGGTATGTGTGATGCATCGTCTTCTCCTTTTCATGATAGCAGTGATGTATTGCCCCTCGCCCGCTCGAGCAGAGATGCTGCCCAGTCAAGCCCCCGATACCGCAGCAACGCTGGTGCATATTCTTCCTTCGGCAGCGCCTCCTCGATGGAATCCATGAATCGCTGGTCCTCCGGGTTGGACAGTCCGGCAAACGCGAGCGCCACCGGCCCCATGTTCAGCGTGAACAGCCTCCGTCCTTTGACCGAGCGGTAATAATAGTCCCGTTTTTTCTGTGCATTAGCCAGCAGCGTAATCTCCGTGTCGCTGAGTCCGAATTTCCGGTAGGAATCGGTCATGGCCGGCGTGAGCGCTTCCTCGTCCGGCAGGTAGAGCTTGGTATGGCAGGCTGACAGGATGGTTGCCATGATGGGCGATTCGACGGCATCGGCAATTTCCTGCGTAGCGAAGACCACCGAAACATGCTTTTTCCTGAGGGTCTTGAGCCAGTTCTGCAGCTGCCCCATGAAAACCGGGTGCTTGAGAAAAAGCCATGCCTCGTCGAGAATCAACAACGTGGGGCGTCCGTTGAACCGTTGCTCCACACGGTGAAACAGGTAGAACAGACCTGGAATCACCACCTCCGGGCTCATTGTCATAAGCGCGTTCATCTCGATGGTGAGCCAGTCCCCATCTTGCATGTTGTCGGTGTCTGCGTCGAATATCTCACCGTAGTTACCTTGCATGGTGTAGGGTCGAAGCGCGTCACGAACTTCCCTGCTCTGCACGAGGTCACTGAAAACTGTCAGAGTACGATGACTCCGTTCGCTGGTAGCAAGGTTCTGCAAGGCATCATCGATCTCCTTCTTGAGCACGGGCGTCTCCTGAAGATGCTGCTCCCTGAGCAGAAGCAGGATGAAGGAAGAGGCCCAGATGCGCTCGGCAGGATCGTCGATGGCGGCAAGCGGCTGGAAGGCCAATGCGGCTTTCTCCCCGCCGGGCTCGTAGTAGTCACCGCCAACGGCCAGCGTGGCGGATCGCGAGGAACGATCCTTGTCGAAAATCACCACCTGCGCACCGGGATAGCGCAACCACTGCAATGCCAGCATGGCAAGCAGGGTTGACTTGCCCGCTCCGGTCGGCCCGACGATCAGCGTATGGCCAACATCGCCGATGGTGAGGTTGAGCCGGAACGGAGTGCTGCCTGTCGTGGAACATATGATGTGCGGCGTACCGATACCGGCCACCTCCTGAAGATGGCGGTTCTGTTCGTCTCCGGCCCAGATCGCCGAGAGCGGCATGATATGGGCGAGGTTCAGGGTGCTGATGATGGGTCGTCGCACGTTTGCATAGACGTGTCCGGGAATACTCCCCAGCCATGCTTCGCGGCTGTTGAGCGTTTCGTCCTTCACCACAAATCCCCGGCTCTGGATCACCTGCTTCACCCTCCGGATACGGCGCATCGCCTCCTGAAGGTCAGGATGGCTTACGGTCACCGTGCAGGTCATGATGCCGAAAGAGACCAGATCGTCGCCAAGCTCCTGCAAAGCCGCATCCGCATCGGCAGCCTTGTTGGCCGCAGCGCTGTCGAGCAGGGCTGACGGCTCCTTGGTTGCCTCCTCTTTCAGCATCGTGAACAGGCTCTTCCGCTTGCCCCACCACTGGCGGCGGTACTTCTCGATCTCCCGCCGTGCATCCTCCTTATCGAGCGCGAGGTAGCGCACTACCCACCGGTACTCGATCTGCAAGTGGTTCAGCTCGTCGAGCATCCCCGGCAAAGAGGTCGATGGAAACCCGGTGAAGGTGATGGTGGGAATGGCCTGATCTCCCAACATACAGATGTCCCCGACACTGAGCGCCTGATCAGGCAGAAGCGCATCGAGGTACATGGGAACCTCGGGAGCCTGCACAACGTGGCGGTTGGTGGAGATGGTGCTGTGCAGGTAGGTGAGCGTTTCGCTGTCGTCAAGCTCACGAACCTCGACGAACACCCCGGCCATGATGTCTGTGATCTCCCGTACCTGCCGCTGAAACTGCTCAAGGTCGCGTTCGTTATCAAGTACGGGATCGTCCTGTTCAGGGTCATCGTAGAAAAGGCTCGAAACCTTTTTCCCCTGGCTGCCGGGCATCTTCCAGACGAAGGTGAGAAAATAGGCTGATTCGAAATGCGATCCGGCCTCCTCGAACTGGCCCCGTCGCTCCCGGTCGAGCAACCATGCCGCCGGATGAGACCAGATCGAGGAAGGATATTCGGAATGCTCAAACCTCTGGGCCTCGATGAAGAGACTCCATCCGGAGCCGAGCCGTTTCAGAGCGTTGTTCAACCGGGCAACAGCAGAAGCGAGTTCGGACGGCGATGAGCTGGCAAGGTCAGGCCCCCGGAATGCGATGGTCTTCTGCAAGGCGGCATCTTTCTGTAACACCACCCCCGGAGCCACAAGTGCAGCCCATGGCAGGTAGTCCGGCAGCCGGGTAGACGGCTCGCGATAGTGCTTCAGGCTCATCATCGTTCTTCAGGGATACATGATTTTCGGTGCCCGAAGTGCTCGGACAAAGACATCGAAAAAGAACGGGTCACGCCGGGTAAGTGCGGCAAGCAGCATATGCAGAGCGACAGCAATGGGCACCACCCAGAGCTGCTGCATACCGAAGCCCAGCGCGGCAAAGGTAGTCCAGATCAGGATGGCCGGAGTACGTGGTACACCTCCGATCAGGATGACGTCGCTCAGTGAGCGGTGCATGGGTACTTCATAACCCTCAATCATATGGTCAGTCCTCCGCTGAAGCCCATGAAGCTCAGCCCCCACGACACTGCATTGAATGCAATGGAAAGGCCGAAAAGTACCCAGAGCGCCTTTTTCATAACGCCGCCACCTTCACTGAAAGCAAGTCCGAAACCAAGCGTTATGAAGGCAATAGCCCCAAACACCCGGCTGACCGGACCGGCAAGAGAATCGAGCACCTGACTGAGCGGCGATTCCCAGGGCATGCCGGTCGAGGTAGCCAGAGCGGTGTCGGCTGTAAACATCAGAATGGCAACGAGCAGGAGTTTTCGGTTCATGATCGTATCGTTCGAGATTAATAGATGCTGTTCAGATCGCAACGGGTTCAGATAGTTCTCCAGACACCTCGCATACCTGCAAGGCCGGAATTTCTATCTGTTCTTCAAGCTGATGATGGAGTACCCACTGGCCATGTTCGTCGATCCCTCTGACCTCGGCCATTCCGCTGACCCTGCGACCGGCAGGATGGTTCTTGTCCCTCGTAATGTGTACGCAGATATCAACAGCCTCTGCGATAAGTTCACGCGGTGCCCTTGGTACCACCTCTTCGGCAAGCTGCGCAAGCCGGTCAAGCATGGCTGTCGGACTGTTGGCGTGAATAGTTGCAAGCCCTCCCGGATGCCCTGTATTCCATGCTTTGAGCAAATCGAGGGCCGCACCGTCACGCACTTCACCGACAATGATGCGATCCGGACGAAAACGCAAGGCGTCCTTGACGGCACGCTGATGAGAGTAGAATGGCGGCTGTACGAGAATCTGCAACATGTTCTCGGCAGTGCACTGCAATTCCGGATTGTCCTCGACGATGTACACCCGGTCTTCGGTATCGGCCACCAGCTGCAAAAGAGCGTTAGCAAAGGTGGTCTTACCGGAACCGGTGCCGCCACCGATCAGGATGTTCTTGCGAGCCTTGACGGCGACTTCGAGCAGAAAAGCGGTCTCGGGCGAAATGATCGTGCGCTGCACGTAATCATCGAGCGTGAAGATGATTCTGGCCGGCTTGCGCAGGGCAAAAACCGGACGGCTGACAATCGGCGGAACAGAGGCCTGCAAGCGTGCACCCCATTCCGGGAGCTTCGCGGCAAGCGAAGGGTTGCGCTCGTTGATTTCTGTATTCGAGGATGCAGCAACAAGCCGGATCATCCGGTCGGCATCCTCGGCGCTCATCACAATGTCCGTGCAGGACATACCGCAGCCGAGCTCGTCGATCCAGATTCGACCGTCAGCGTTCAGCATGATCTCGACGATACTCTCCCGCTCAAGCAGTCCGCGTAAGGGAGCAAGAGCACTCTGAAGCGAGGCTATCCGCCTCTGATGGGTAAGATTTGCCATTCCCTGCAATCAAAATCAGCCAACAATAATTGATAAAAAAACAACACTTTATACGGATTCTAATATACAATATTCCCTATATCTTGATAAATTTTATCAATATATTAAAAATTCAGACCAAAAAAAATAGAGACAACTCTTACAGAATTGGCAAAGCCTTCGGGATTGGGGCCCCGAACAGGAGTTCGTAGTCCTTTCAGGAATTGGAATGCTGTGTAAAGCGAAGAAAATAATGTGGAGATTATTTGCTGAGGAGGGATGTGGGGTGAATGTGATCTTTAAAAAACATTCACAAATTATTCAAAGACTTCTCGTAATGCGTTGAGTAACGTTGCAATCTGCGGCGGCGATTAACCGTCCGTAGCATGGCTTGGTTGGCCCTATGCCATTGGTGCCCTATTTCTACTTTCTTGCCTTACATACTTGAAAAATCTGATGTCTTAGAGCCGCTAAAATCAGATTTCAGGACTGACCTGTGCTTCCACACGGATGAAGCTGGTGCATATCGTTTGCATCATGCAAGCTGACCCATAGAGACAGGTTCCCCGTACGATTGCCGATGATAACCATCACGAAGTAGTTGAGTTCATGTTCTGACTGTCGAAACAGGTCTTTCATGGAATTTACATCCAGCCCTGAAGGCGTAGGGTCGCTTTGGGGGTGGGTGTGCCATTCACCTATAAAATGCAGTCCTTTACGGAAGTATCTCCTCACGACAGTTCGACGAGTATCTGGATTGCTGACAAAGAAAAAGCGGCTTTTGCGGTCCTCAAGCTGAGGTGGTGTCGCGATATCGATCTTGATTATAGGTAAGTCAAATTTCGCAAACAAGAGACCACCAGACTCTGGTTGTGAACGACTGATCTGTCGGTGCGTCTTGAAGACCTTGAGCACCTTGGGCGAGAAGACGAGGGTTTGACCGGAGCCGAGCACGGGAAAAACTGCATTGCTTTTTTGTCTCTTCAGGCTGAGCATAGCGGACAGATCGGGTTGATAGACCATTTCTGAATGATTATCTGTTCAGCTAGTTGTGGGGTCAGTTTCATCTCCCATGCTTTGGACACTCTCCCCACACAATCCGAGAGAAGACCCAAATCGCCTATTATCGTAGCAATCTCGGATGAATCCAATGGTGCATTCATCGCCTTAACAGCAGCTTCAGCTACCAATGTCGCGCAGGGAACTAAACGCAACGGACCATATTCTTGGTAATAGGCGCAACCTCCCGGCTCCTTCTTCAGGGTCGCATTGTCCAATACAAGCACTCGATCCTCAAACTGTCCGAAGCCGTTCATTCCGCATTCTAGACAGCCCCCGCCTCCTGTTACCGTGAGGGCATGCCCTGCAAGAGCAAACGGCTCCATCCATCCAAATACGACAGGAGGAAAAGGCAGCGAACGAGCGAGCAAGTTGAGGCTTCTTTCATGTCGCCAATCTGCGATAGTCGAGACGACGAGATCAAACCCACCGAAGGGATCGTCGGATTCCTTTGCCCATGCTCGCCAATCTCGCAAAATAGCCCTTATAGAGAGGTGGGGATGGTCTAGCTGGATGCGCTTTCTGATAGCTTCAGCTTTGCTTGCGCCAACGTCTGAAGCGCCTAGCAGATGTCGTCCCACGTTCGCCCATTCCATTAACTGCGGGTCGATGAGCGTAAGGCGCCCGATTCCGGCTTTTGCCAACAGATGTGCGACGTAGCTCCCGAGCGATCCGCATCCAATTACACAAACAGATGCCCCTGACAGTTCAGCCCCTACACCACCACGCGTATGAATCCATTCGTGGTCTACCCTCTGCGCATTTGCTCTCTCCAGTAAGCCCTTTTCGAGCTTTGTCGTTGCTCGCGCAAAGAGAAGCTTTTGCGGCACATGCCCCAATCGAAAGCCATCCGACAGCGTGTGATCTTGCGATAGACTGTACCCCTTCGTCAGGATTCCCGCTAGAGCGTCTCCATGAGGGGTGCGTTGCACGAACAGTAGGGCAAGGTATTCGTTTGATTCACAAAGATGACGATCCAAGAGATCCGCTTGATCCGCGCTGTTCGCCTTCAGAAGTGTTCGCAGATCGTTTATTGTACCTGGGAAATCTTTCGGCAGAAGTGGGGAACCGAAGCTGACGACATGGCAGATCCTTGGCTTCCCGATGTCGTTCAGTTTGTCACCGCTATGTTCAGCCCACTGTCGAATTGAATCGTAAGAAGCCCCGATGAGAACCTTTGCCCCGCAGATTGCCGCCGTCGCTGTTGCACCAAACTCCGAGGGCGGGTCAACAACGAGAAACTCCCGCTTTCCTGTTCCTTGAGAGCGAGACCAGTACGATGTGAACTCGTCCAAGAAATCCTGTTCGATCTCGTTCGTCAGAATCTCAATGGCTGCGTCCACGGAATACCGAAACAACTCAACCGGGAAGTTCGCATCGATTGCAGCAGACTCGGAAATCGTACATATTTTTCCAGTTTCTTCGACGTGCGGATTCTTGAGGAAAAGGTCAACGCCTTTACCAGCGATGTAGATGGAAGGCGGGTCGTCAGGAAAGGTTTCTGTAATAACTACATCAAGACGCATCGCTGCGTTTTTTACACACACTGTAGTCATCCAACCGGCAGCCGGCTTGGGACTATAAGATGCCAGATCCGCTGCCGACAGTTCTTCGTAAGCAGAATCCCGCCGTAGAGCAGACGATAGCAAATCCAGAGCGTCCTGATGGCGCTTGTTTAATAGCGTTCGAGGGTTCAATTATCCGAATCGCCCTCCTCCCTTTGGATCGACAGCTTTGTTTGGGGTTGCTGTTGCGATGCCCCGCTTCATCCCTGATGATCCGCCCGACCCATCGTCGTCATCGTCATCGCCATCATAGTCATCGAAATACCCGTCGCTCTTGAAGACCCAATCCCATGCCTGACGCGCGTCTTTCTTCGTGCAATCCTTTTCGTCCAACACTTTCAGCTTTCCAAGTGCTTCTTCAAGACGATCCCGAAGCTCAATCATGTTCGCATCGGCGGATGTTCTCGTCAGTTTCTGTCGCGGCGTATTTTCATCTGCCAGATTCTCGACCTTTAGATTCCTCCGTAGTCTTGAATGCAGGGAGTCGAGAAGATCGCGAAAGGCGGAGTCAATGCGCCCCCCAGACTCAAAGCATTCCACGGTCAACATGGTTAGCTTCATGCCATTCGGCATATCCCAAGCGGATCTGCTGCGGCAAAACCTCTTTAGCAACCTCAGGCACTGCCTCATCTGCGTACCCGCCCCTTCGGATGCCGAGTTACGAATAGAGATTTCATTTTCGAACCAAGAGTTGACTCTTGTGGGGTCAGATGCAACCCATCCGTCACCCCCAGCCAGTTCGCGATGTGTTGTGACATCGTCTCCTACCGATGTTTCCCATTTGCGATAGACTGGGAAGTCTACGTGATGCTTCTCTTCACCTTCCTCCGCATAGAAGACGCGTACACAGTTTGTATGAGTCTTGGGTTGTCGTTTGAAACGAGAGTCCTTCAACGCTTCTCTGACCAACTCCTTGGCATCGCTTGATGTCATATCGTTTCTGTCTTCATCTTCCAGATCGGATCGCCAGAGTACAACGCCATCATCTATGTCGTACTCCTCGTCAGAGAACTTGGTTTGGATAATGGTCCGCATGGCAAAAGATCCCTGACTCTTGAACGAGCTACGGCTGACTCTGACGCCATCCTTCAGCTCTGGGAGTCGTTTGATCAAGCGATCTTCATTAGCGGTTCGGTGGGAAGTGAGATTGTCCGAAAGCTTCTTTGAGAGAACTACTTTGTTTCCGTGGAAGGCATCAATCTGTGCGCTATAGTCGTACATAAGAACTAATCCTCCTTTCGTGTTCGCGACAAACGCTCCGCATATGCATTCCAGTCAATGGCAGGCACTGTGCCGAGGGATTGGAGCTTGTTAAGCAGCCGAAACAGAAAAAAAACCAGAGCGTTATTGCCTTCGCATAGAGAGTAGGCGTTGCCGTCCTCAAACACATCGAACGAGTACCCGCGCACGGCAAGTCCACAATCTACGCGATGCTCTCCTGAAAGCGCTTTGTGCGTAGACTGAAAAGTATCCCCAAACCCACCTTTCCATCCAATATCAGGAGCTAGAAGACCTGCGATGATGTCGAAGTGTTGCTTCGCTGGGTAGGTTCCCCCGGCGTGTTGAATAGGAACGCTTGTTCGTTTGAGCGTGCGAACTGATGCTGCCTTGTCTGCCGCATACTCAAGATATTCTTTGTTTACAACTGGCTTGCATTCGAAGACGGCGTAGACCGCCTCTGCGGGGACGTATCGGTGTTTGTCACAGTCGAGCAATGTTGGCGTGTATTGCCTGTCAAAAACGACAAGATCAATGGAATCGGATGTATTGCCATCGCTGTCCAAAACTGCGGCTTTGTCTACCGTATAGCGTGCTGGGAGATAGTTGCGAAAGACATCAATGAAATGCTGCTCATTGACTTCGCCTCGATCCCCGCTGTGCACGATAGGGTCTGCGCAACGTATGGTGGCGTATAGCTTTTCCTGTTCGAGTTGAAAAGCGGTCTGAAGGAATTCTTCTCCCTGTAGTCGACTTGGGTGTGTCTTGGAACTCATGCCGCTTCCTCTGCCCAATCGCCGCATAGCAATTCTGCCTGAGGCAGGACGGTTTGGGTTGCTTGGCAAATGATACTATCAAGATCCATAAAATCTTCCGCTACTGTTCTCGCAGGCCAACAAGTCATTAGTTTGTTTCTTCATATCTCCTTTGAGGTGCTGCTGAGCTGAGCATCTCAAACAGACAATTCTACTCTAACCCATTAAAAATAATGCAAAAATACGCAAAATCAAGAAAACCCGAAAATCATCCTTATGTATATCATTGTTCATACAGGATAGTTGCGGGCAGATATCTCATATCACTACTGTCCGGTAAAAATAGTGAAAGTTGAGGTACCGGTTCGCTGGCCTTTTTGATTGAGCGATCGTTGAATGACTCGCCGTTTTCTGATGGGTTTTAGGCTTTCTTTATTTTTTTACCGGACACGGCTGAGAACGCCAAGAGATTTACGTGATATTGAGCTAAATCCCAACTCTCGTATCAGTTCCCGTCATCATTCACAGCCTTTTTCAACTCCTCCTCATCCCCCACAACATCCTGAACAAGATCGTCGATAAACCGGTGCCCTCCAGCCATCTGATTGGCCACGTAATCCACGAACTTCTGGTATTGATTCCAGGCTTCCTGCCTCGCCGCATCCTTCTCATTATCCCCGATCCGGGGCGTATGGGCAAACCAGAGCTGCACATACACCGCCAAGGCCTCAGCCGTCGCGTTGATGTCCCGTTCCAGCCTGTTGAGATAACGGCCAATCCTGTCGAGGCGGCGCAGCAGCAGCTTCATGTCCTTAGAGTCGTCGAAATACTCCTTCAACGCCGATTCGATGACGCTGCTCTCGGTAGCGTTGACCTTTTTGCAGTAGCCCTTGAACTGTTCGTAAAGCTCCGGCGAAAGGTAGGGGTGGATATTCTTGCGTTTCATAGCGGTAAATGACCTCCTTGTGGTGTTCTGCTTAAATCGATGATTCCTGCCCGGTTGGTTGCCCTGTCGATTGTTCGAGTAGTTTCCGGCTCTTGAACTGAAAGCGTGTTCTCAGGAACAGGATTCTCGACCGAAATTTCCTCGGCAACATCATGCTGTTCTGCTACGGGTGTTGCGGCATTCTCCCTCATACCGCGCTGATTCTCGCTGTGCTCTTGCTGTTGAGCAACATCCTGATCAGCTACCCCCAAATCTGTGAGCCATGGATTTTGCCTGCAATTATCTGAGAGCAATTCCGATTGCTGGGACTCTGGATCATCCGGAGTTGGTAGCCATGCTCTCTTCATCAGTCGCTCGTCCTGGTAATACATGATCTTTTTCGCACGATATGGCGGCAACCCGCCGATCATCACAAGAGCATCGTCTCCGGGCAATTGCAGGATTTCTCCGGGAGTCAGCAACGGCCTGGGTGATTCCTGCTCACTTTCCATGATATGGCCAAGCCATGGAGAGAGCCGATTACCAGCAAAGTTCATCTGCAACTTTTTCTCCGTCGCCTGACCGAGCAGGTCGGAAATCCTTTTCGCTGTCCTCTCGTCGAGAGCGCCATAGGTGATACGCACATGGGAGTTGTCGAGTATCGAATTGTTCGGCCCATAGGCCATCTCGATCTGGTTCAGGGACTGCGCGATCATGACACATTTGATCCCGTACCCGGCCATGTAGGCAAGCTCTGACTCGAAAAAACCGAGGCGGCCAAGACTCGGAAATTCGTCGAGCATCATGAGCAGACGGTGCCGGTACTGTTTCCTGTCATTGGTGAACGCGATCTTTTCCGTCAACCTTCTGCCGAACTGGTTGAGGATCAACCTCATGAGCGGCTTGGTACGCTCGATGTCGCTCGGCGGGACCACGAGGTACAGGCTGACCGGATTGTCGCTGTTCATCAGGTCGTGAATCGCAAAATCCGAAACGGATGTATTCCGGGCGATGAATGGATCACGGTACAGGCCGAGAAACGACATGGCGGTCGAGACCACACCGGAAAGCTCGTTCTCTGTTTTGTTGAGCATTTCCCGTGCACAGGCTGCAACCACCGGATGAGGACGTTCTTTGAGATGCGGAAAGGTGAGCATGTAATTCAGGGTATCGTACATGCTGCGTTCCGGATCGGAAAGGAAATTCGCCACCCCGCTGAGACTCTTGTCCTTCTCGGCATACAGGACGTGCAGGATTACTCCGACCAATAGGGAGTGACCGGTTTTTTCCCAGTGGTCATGATGCTCCTTCGAGCCATCCGGATCGACCAGAATATCGGCCACATTCTGAACGTCCCTGACCTCGTATTCACCCTTTCGGATTTCAAGTAGTGGATTGAAACGGACGGAATCCGGAGCTGTTGGTTCGAAGCGCCAGCAGTGCGAGAACTGACGTCTCCAGCCAGCCGTGGCAGACCACAACTCCTTTTTGATATCGTAGGCGATGACCGAACCGTTCCATGCAAGCATGGTTGGTATCACCAGCCCGACACCTTTGCCGCTCCTCGTCGGTGCGAAACAGAAGATGTGTTCCGGCCCGTTATGGCGCAGGATCATGCTGCCGGCCTTGTCCATTTTCCATTGCACCTCGCCGGTACCTCTGAACACCTCCGTATGGAATGCCGCATCATTGGTTTGAGCGAGAATCACGCCCTGCTCGACGAATATCCCTGCCTGCTCCAGCTCGTCAGCTGTTGCCCATCGTGCAGTGCCGTACGAACCGGCTACCTTTCGCCGTTTTGCCCTGCGAACAGCAAGGAGAACCATGACAGCGAACATGACAAAGAAATTGGTGTACGTGATACGGCTCGCCATCTCGAAGGCGGATGGGGCGTATGCCTCGAAATGAAAGGCCCAGAAAAACCATTGCCAGGGTTCGTAGAGAGGATAGCCGTGGAACACGAGAAGCGGTCGGCCAAGCAGCGGCTGATAACCGAGCAGATATGCCACATACTGCGTCGTTGCCCATGTTCCGAGAAACATGAACGCGATGCCGGTCGATATGTGACCATAAAACACGTTGACTGACCGGGCATTCTTCATGAGTTACCTCCCTTTCTGAATGCCGAATTGACGAGCCACCATAGTCGTGCCTTCTGTCCTGACAAGCTCAACCTGTTTCGACACGAGCTGCTCGAAATCTTTCCGCCACGGCACCAGTGAAAATTCCTTCGATCTGGGATCGGCGATCCGGGCATAATGCTTCCCGCTCGGAAGCACCCCCTCATCGGTCATCATGCCCTGCAAGCGCTCTCCATCGCGAAGCTCACGGTATGTTCCTCCGTCGCGTTTGCGAATGGCTTCAGCCAGGTCATGCCGTTCGAGCTGATCGAGCTTTTTCCCCCTTGCTGGATCAAGCGGATCGATGCCAAGCTCCTGCAAAAACAGAGCCCTTCGCCGTACTGATTCACCCAGTTCTTTTCCGAACCCATGAGTAGCAAATTCAGGATGATCCGCTTTGTCAGTGAACCGGTCGATCCATGCCCTCCCTCGCAACGTTTCCTGTTCGGGAAGACTCATGGACGATTGCTGCTCAATCTTCCTCCGGACGACAGGATTGGTTGCATCCCGTTCCTGAAGTTTCTCCACGAGATTCGACGGTATTCTCCACGAACCGTCCGGCGTGTGGCTTGCCAAATCAAACCGTTCAAGACGCTCAAGCCTGCGTTCGTGAGCCTCGACATAGGCTTTCCCCTCCACCTTTCCCCCTGATGACAGCTCGACCATCGGCGAAGGCAACTCCTTCAGGTGCTGCCGGGAGTCATACAAACCGCCATGACTTTCAGCAAAACCGGCAATGGAGTGGTCAACCTTTTTCAGCCAGGACTCCTTTTCAGAATTCACCGAAACGATCTGCCCTTTCCGGTAAAGATCGGGATCGGCACTCTTGTCGAGATCGACATACCATGAGCTGCCATTCTGGCTCTCGACAATGATGTAGTACCGGTCATGCCATTCATCGGCAAGACCGGTTGCGGCGATCCAGCCTTCGACAAGCTCGCCGTGCTGACGCCGGTCGTATATCCGGTATCGGGACGGATCGCCGCCGACAGCCCGATGCATCTCCTCGTAGATTTCGCCCCTTTTCCCTATTGCCTTGAGTTCCTGTTTCCAGTTATGCTTCAACCCCCACTCCAAAGCACCGCGATTCTCGGCCAGACCGAACGATTCAAGCGTCTGCAATCGTGCGGACAGCCTGCGCTGCCGGAACAGTGCATCTTGACCGGAAAACGCTTCACCAAGATCGACAGCACCATCGCGCTCGATAGCCGCTATGTCCCGGCCGAGTGAGGTGAACCTTCCAAGGGAAACCTCTTTTGAAACCTGCCGCTGCTGTTCGATTTCAGAGCGCAAGCCAAGCTCCTTCGTTGCCAGTTCGCTCGCCCGGTTCCGCAAACCGTTGGAGATGTAATCGCGGCTGATTCTGAGTTCATTGCCTTCGCCGTCAACTCCCCTGACAATGACGTGAACGTGCGGGTTGTCGGTGTTGTAATGGTTCACCGCCGCCCACTCGATCTCACGGCCAAAATCATCTTCCATCTGCCCTACCAGCTTGCGGGTATAATCGGTCAGGTCGAGTTCGTGTGCGTTTTCCGGTGAGACGATAAAGCGGAACTGATGTGACTCCCCCTCTTTTTCCATCACAAAGCTGTCCCGGTCGAACCGGTTTTCGTCACCATACAGCCGTCCCGCCGATCCATCCTTTTCGACACCTCCACGCTCGACATACTGGATGTGCAAAGCAGCCGCACGCTTTCCCGCGAAATGCATTGGAACAATCCGCGCTTTCACCACGACCCTCTGTGAAAACGAGGAGCCGGTTTTCACATGGGCAGGCCCGGCACCCCGGTTTCGATGCCCGCCCTTCAGAGATCGCGGTGCTGACTTTTTCCGGACTGTTTTTGCCGACACTTGTTTCAGAAAACCGCCTTTCATGGTCGGGGCTTTTTCCGGCCTCGACCTGCCGCTCAGTTTTGGCCGAAAAATCGGCAGCTCGTCAGATGAATGCATTGCGTTTTATCCCTCTGTTTTCTGATCAGACAGGCTGTTAACCGAACATGAACATGATAACACACCGTGTTAACCCTGTAACCCATTGCTTGACATAGCCTTGAAAGGCGCATGTCAACATTGGTTTATCTTGCACTACAATTATTCACGTCCTCCTCACCCTCCAGACCTTCCCGGATTCGTCACAAAAACCGCGTTCAGAACAGCCAGAGCGGAACGGCAACACCAATGACGGATCGTTCCGGAATGGGGCCAAAATACCGGGAATCAAAGCTGTTCGACATGCCATCAACACCGACAAGAAAACCCGATTTCAACACTCCGCATTCGCTGTATCCCGGCAGAGCCAACCCCTGCCTGTCAAGCAGCTGAATCCCTCCGAAATCATGTCCAGCGACACGAAAACGGCTATGCTTCGTAGACACAGAATCACCTTTCAGACCGATCAGCGGTTTCATGAGAAATCCATTCTCATGCAGCCAGTGGCGTTCATTCACAAGCGCTCTGACCGAATGGGGAACGGCGAACACCACCATGTCACCTCGCTGGTACACTTCGCGATGTTCGACCAGATAGACCCCATGCGGCATACTGTCGGTATAGTTGTACAGTACCAGAACCTTAGGCTTCATGCAGCTCGCAACGGCAAGAGCGGCAATGCCGAAACCTGCTGCAATCACCGTTCTGATTCGATTGGCTTTCTGCATTTCAGCAACAGTTTTCGTATGGTTGCCTCCCCCATCCGGGGGTCTGAAAGAAGCACCTGCAATCTTGAGAAAAACAGATCAGGCAGAGCATCGACCGCGATCTTCTGCCGCTTCAAAAAACCGATCGAGCGGATGAGCTTTAGAGAAAGCTCTCTCGATCTGGCCATGACCAGCAGCCGCACTGCCGGGTAGACTCCCGGCACCTTTTCAGAACCGTTTCCGGCCACCGTCCTGAACAGAAATACTCGCCTTGTTCGGCCCCGGATGATCTCGTAGCCAACGAGATGTCCGATATCAAAGAGTGCGATGTTTCCGTGGTCTCCCTTTACAACAGCCTTGGGCGTACCGAAAAAAATCCCGCTGAAACAATCGCCTCCGTTCCGGAGCTGAAGTGCGGTTGAACCGCCGACGCCCTCGATGATGTGCTGGTCATTCATCTGGCGATTCTGGATTTGTGATGTTTCGAAAAGAAATCGTTCATGGCTTCGGTCATCATCGCCTCCTGACTTCTGCCAACTTTGGCCTATTCATCTGTGCCGTAATAATAAATCATTTACTTTCAATTAGTTAGCATTTTCAGGCTCCTGGGTTTCCGCACTAATGGTATCTTTATCATATGCGTGGAGA
>Ga0194110_10000812_pt1 | contig 40057 bp, 35 predicted proteins | sample TA2Kig1200mmetaG_FD_146192 | JGI IMG/M metagenome (GOLD analysis project Ga0194110, IMG submission 146192) | Freshwater microbial communities from Lake Tanganyika, Tanzania - TA2015032 Kigoma Deep Cast 1200m | ecosystem: Environmental > Aquatic > Freshwater > Lake | place: Tanzania: Lake...
TGCTCGAACTGGGTGGCGATGTAGTCAGCGGCCTGGGTTCCGCCCTCGGAGCCGGTGGGCCGCCCCTCCAGCGCTGGTTGGGTGAGATGAGCGATGTCATCCCAGGCCCGGTTCACGTCGAACTGGCGGGCCAGCCCGGCGAGCTGGGCCTCGACGCCGGTGTTCTGCAGGAGAGCGCGGGCGCCCAGGAGGAGCAGCGCCACGACGATCAACAAGCGGAGCACCGACCAGCCGCTGGGGTGGAACCGTCCCCGCTCGATGAACCGCTGCAGGCCGTAGCCGAACAGGTTGCAGCCCAGGATGGCGGCGAAGAAGGCCAGGGCCGGGGCCAGGGGAAACCAGGGGTACGAGCGGAACCAGCGCCAGGAGGTGCCTAGCATGGCCCCCCAGTCGGGCACGTCGAAGTAGTGGCGCACCTCCCACGTCGCCATGTCGAAGCCGGTGCGCCCGCCGCCGATGAAAACGTGCAGGAAGCCCAGTTCCCCCAGCAGGAGCAGCGCAGCTCCCATCTCCAGCGCCGCCAGGGCCAGCAGGGTCGGCAATAGGTTGGGCAACACGTGGCGGCTGAGGATGCTGGGCGAGCTCAGCCCCACCGCCCGCGCGGCGGTGATGTAGAGCCGGTTGCGGATGGTCAGGACGTGGCCGCGCACGATCTGGGCGATCTCCCCCCAGCCAACCACCGCCAGGGCCACGACGAAGGCCGTTTGTCCCCTGCCGACGCCGATGGCAGATAGCACCAACATGGCCAGGATCAGGCTGGGGATGGACGCCCAGAGCTCGGCGACGGCGCCAACGGCTCGGTCGAAGAGACTCCCCGGCCACCAGCCGGCGAACGTCCCCAGGAAGAGTCCCAGCAGTAGCCGCACTATAGTGGCCACGAAGGCCATGACCAGCGTCACCCGGGCTCCGTAGAGGAGCAGGGAGAGCTGATCCCGGCCCAGGTCGTCGGTCCCCAGGGGGTAGAGTTCGCTGGGGGGAAAAGGCGCCTTGTGCAGCTCTCCGTCAATCCACTGCAAGCGCTTTACCAGATAGGGGTTGTGGGGAGCAACGTCTGGCCCTACGACGGTGGCCAGGACCAGGAGAGCCACCAGCAGCGAGCCGATGACGAAGTAGGGATCCCGCACCGCCCGCCCCAATCGCTGCCAGAAGGTGAGGGGTTTCATACTGTGCCTCCCTCCGCAGCCCGCAGGCGGGGGTCTACCAACAGGTAGAGGATATCCAGGAGCAGGTTGACCAGGACGAAGAGGAGAACCAGGGGCATGGTCATGCCGATCACGGCGATGGCATCCTGAGCCTCGATGGATTTCAGCAGCCGCAGGCCGATGCCCGGCCAATTGAAGATGTACTCCACGATGGGGAGCACGGCCAGGCTGAAGCGAAGCGAGACGCCCACGGTGGTCATGAGGGGCACCCCCGCGTTGCGCAACACGTGCCGCAGGAGGATCAGGCGGGGCAGCAGTCCTTTGGCTACGGCAGTGCGGATGTAATCGGATTCCAGGATCTCTACCAGGGCGTTGAAACTGAGGCGCGTCACCGCGGCGGCCGGGCGGGCGGCCAGTACGAGAGCAGGCAAGATTAAGTGCAAGTCCCAGCCAAAGCCGGAGATGGGGACGATGTGCTGGCCGGTGGACTGATAGAGCCAGACGGCACCCCAGATCAGCAGCATGGCGGCGAAGAAGCTGGGAGTGGAGATGCCCAGCACGGAGGCAAAGAGCAGCAGCTTAGACAGGTTGCTGGTCCGTCGGAGGGCGGCAATGATCCCCAGGATGAGGCCCAGCAGCGCGGCCAGGGTCAACGCGAAGGCCAGCAAGCCCAACGACTTGGGCAAAGCGCGGCCCACATCCTCAGCTACGGGTGTGCCCGCGATGGACTGGTGGCCGGAGGCGATGGTCCCCATGTCGCCCTGGGCCAGCCCTCTGAGGTAATCAGCGGTGAAGCCAGCGGCCGGGGGCACCGCTGACGGCAGCGCCTGCAGGTTGCCCTCTTGCCCAAGGTTTACGGCCAACGCCACCAGGAAGACCAGAGCGACCAACAGCACAGGAATGGAAAGCAGCCGCAAGCCAAATCGCAGAAGCACATCAACCTCCCTGTTGCATCAACACGCAACACGCAACACGCAACACGCAACACGTTTTCACGTTTCATGCCTTCATTCCCTGGTCACATCCCCCACCGTCCACTGGCTGACGAATTCCTGATCGGAGATGTCGCCATTGCCCCACGCCTCCAGGCTTGGCCAGCCGATGGCGGTCACTCTAAGCCCCACCTCGCCCTCCCCAGCGGGCATGACGGCCAGGCGTATTCCACCATTGACTGGGGGCTGAACCCTGGCTATGGCTCGGGCCGCAGTCAGGGCGATAAGCACCGTCTGGGCGTTAAACACGCTGCTGTCAACGTCGTAGGAACTCGAGTAGCGGATGGAGGCTGATCGCGATTCCTGTCCTATGCTGATCCTCAGGGTGTGGGAGGCAATCCCGCGAGCGGCTATCTCCTGTTTGATCAGCGCGATGGCCTCGGCATCTGTCAGCGGGCCGGGCGTAGGCGGCTGAGTAGGGGTCGGGGGTGGTGCAGTAGTCGGCAGGGGAGAGCTGGTAGGGGTTGGCGGGGGGGACTGACAGGCCATTATCACCCAGCCAAGAAGGCAGAGAGCGATGCCAGCGACAACGAGAGGTCTCATTACATCCATTCCTGTTTCGAGTTTTGAGTTGCGAAACCCGAAACTAGAGCTATGCCATGCGAGGGGCCACGTAGATGATCAGGGTCAGGAAGGAGTCAACAATGGCGTAGATGAAATAGGCGACAAAGATGGATTGGCTGTGGGCGCGCTTCAAGTAGGCCCACACCGCCCCCGCGGCTACAGCGGCCAGAAGCAGCGGAAGGATCCACCGCCCCAGGACGAGGCCCAATGAAGGCGATAGCAGAGAACCGAGTGGAGGTTGATTCAGCAGGTCAGGGAAGATGAGAAGTTTGGCGAGCAGTTGTAAGAGCATGGCCAGAACCAGGGCCTTGAGGCCGTGGGGATCTGAGACCTCGGATTCCTGGGTAGTCAAAGCGAAAAGGGCCAGCCATCCAAAGGGGATGAGCAGCCAATTCAAGATGAGGGGGACAAAGAACAAAGCGGAAAAGACACGCATCACCCCACCCAGGATTCTGTCCAGCACGTCATAGGCGGTGATGCGGTTGAGTGTTTCTTTGGCCTGCGGCGAGGTGCTGGCGTATACAACGTGGTAACGCTCGAAACCCGCCGTGTCGATCCACACCAGGTGGAGATTTCCTTCATTATCAACAGCTATGTTCGGCCGCACCGAAGCACTGCGGCTGGCATTGACGATTTCCTGCCCCGTGGTCCGTTCTGGCTCCACGTCAACCGTCGCCATCTGGAGGGTTTCCACGTTGCCCGGGCCGCGCACCTGGGTGAAGAAGGCCAACGCCTGGTGGGTTGGCTGCCCCCTCAGGAATTGTGGCTGGCCTGTCATACTCGGGTCAACCCCCCGCACGTGGACTGGCTCGTTTGTCACCGTGGGCGGGTTGTAGTCGAATGGTTCCGTGGCCTGGCGCTGGCCCAAAACAGGCTGGGGGAACACCTGGTAGAAGGTGAGGTTTAGAACTTCTGTCCTTTCGCGCACCTCGAGCACCCAGGCCAGGTACACCGAGCTCTCGTCCAGTCCCAGCCACGGCCCGTCGAATGCTGCGCCGGCCGTTGGCCGGCCCAGCAGGCTCATCTCGATCAGGGGTTCGCTCGCCAGGATGTCTGGACCCAGCAAGCGGCGTTGGGGATCGTAGACAGCGTAGTGGAATGTGGGCTTGTCTGGCTCCAATTCCGCTCTCCAGGCCAGGTGCACGAAACCATGTTGGTCTATCTGGGCCGCCGGCAGTAGTCCGTATGGGATCAGCATTTCTGCCGGGACGACGACCTCCCCCGACCAGTCCAGCGCAGCGTGGTAGCAGCCAGGGCGGACGTAGACGTTGTCAGACCAAAAGAGCTCTACGGTCTGGCCCACAGGATCGAGGACCATCGAACTGTGGGACACCCGCCGTTCGGGCGGCGAGAGGGCGGTTGCTTCCTGGAGCACTTCGCCATCGGCTGATAGGCGGGCGTAGAAGAGTTGCACGCTTTGTTCCCCCCTATCCAGCCAGAAAAGGTGCAATTGACCGCTAGGGTCTAGCAGCAGTTGGGGCTTCATGGGGGATTTGACGCTCAGGTCAAGAGGCTGTTGGGTGACGACTTCAGCGTGTTCATTCAAGTGGGCGAACTGCAGCTCACGTGCAGGTCCTACCCATGTCAGGAAGCTATTCCCTGCCTCGTCCACCTGCAAGGCCACCTGGTTGTTCAGGATGGCCGTGCCCAGCAGCTTTCCGTTGCTCCACTGGGACGAAGCGCGGGGGGTCGTACTAGGGGTCAGCCCACAGCCCGTAGCTATCAGAGCTAACGAGATCAACCCGGCCACCAGGGGGAGTCGTAGACAGGGATTTCTACCTCGTTCCATATATCCTACCTCTGTAACTGTTTGGGTGGACGGCAGGGGCGAGCCTCAACGTGCCAGGCACTTGCGAATAGCCGAGCGATTGAGCGATCTCACCTGGCTTGGAGGCACTGCAACCTTGAAGAAGCCCATGAAAGTGCCTGGCACGTCAATGCTTACCTTATTATGCACAAGCGGAGAACGTGGTTCCCCGCCTGACGAGAGTAGTATCCAGACTTTGTGTCCCGTGTGTTTGCTACATCATGCCCCGCATTTGCGGATCCAGGGCATCGCGCAGGCCGTCGCCCAGGAAATTGAAGGCCAGCATGACCAGGGAGAGGGTGATGGCCGGGAAAAAGATCAGATGGGCATCGGTTCTCATGGCCCGCCAGCCCTCGTTGATCATCTGTCCCCAACTGGGGAAGGGGGGCGGCACACCCAGGCCGATGAAGCTCAACGTGGCCTCGAACATGATCAGGGTCGGCATGTTCAGGGTGACGGCCACGATGATGGGGCCGAGGCTGTTGGGCAACAGGTGACGGGCGATAATGGTGACGTCCCTGGCTCCGACCATGCGCGCTGCCTCCACGAATTCTTTTTCCCGCAGGGAGAGGAATGAGCCGCGCACCAGGCGTGCCATGCCCATCCAACTGACCAACCCAATGCCCAGCACCAGGTTGCGTATGGCCGGCAGGCCGGTCGTAGAGCCCAGGATGACCATGATCAGAATGATGAACAACAGGGTGGGGAGGCCATACAAGATGTCCACGATGCGCATCATGATGGTATCCACCCGACCGCCCGCGTAGCCAGATATGGAGCCATAGACCAGGCCGAAGGTCATGATCACCAGGGAGCAGAAGATGCCTACCGCCAGGGACACGCGGCCGCCGTATATGATGCGGCTGAAGACATCCCGCCCATATTTGTCGGTGCCCATGATGTGCGGAAACCTGCCTTCGTCTACGCGCTGCAGGCTGGGGCTGGCCCTGGTGTTTTCGAAATCAACCTCCTTGTAGCCATACGGGGCCAGCAGAGGTTGGGGCGGACGGTTCAAGGCCCAGGATATGAAGCCATCGTCGGCGAAGACGGCGGCCACGAAAACGATGATGATAAAGATGCAACTTGCCAAGGCTGCTCTGTTGCGCAGCAGCCGCCGCCAGGCATCTCGCCACAGACTCTCTGGCGGGCGGGTGAACTCCCATTCCGCGGCTCTTTTTCTACCCTCAACTATGGCCACTGCTTCACTACTCATAATTCTCCTCGAAAAGTGATCAGGAAATCAGGGATCAGGGACTAGGGATCAGGGACTAGGGATCAGGGACTAGGGATCAGGGACTAGGGATCAGGGGCTTGTCCCTAGTCCCTTGCCCCTTGTCCCTTGCACGATGATTACTCAAAACGGATACGCGGATCGAGAAAGGCGTAAGAGATATCCACCAGGATGTTCATGATGACCAGGATCACCGCATAGACCAGCATGGTACCCATGATCAGCGTGTAGTCACGATCGGCGATGCTGGTGACAAAGAAGCGGCCGATGCCCGGTATCGAAAACACGTGCTCGATGATGAAAGAGCCTGTCAACCAGGCGGCCATGAGCGGGCCCAGGACGGTGGTCACAGGAATCAGCGAGTTCTTGAGGGTGTGGCCCCAAATCACCGCCCGTTCCCGCAGCCCTTTGGCTCGGGCGGTGCGGATGTAGTCCTGCCGGATCACCTCCAGCACGCTGGCTCGGGTCAGGCGGGCGATGAGGGCCGACCCTCCCGTGCCCAGGGTGATGGCCGGCAGGATCATGTGGCTGAACCAATCCCAGAGATCCTTGGTGCCCCAACGGGCCAGGGGGAGAGCTGGCAGACCACGCAAGCTCAGCCAGAGCATGGCCAGTATCAACATCAGTCCCAGCACGAAGTTGGGGATGGATACGCCCAGCATGGCGAGGAACATGCTGATATAGTCAAAAATGGTGTTCTGCTTGAGGGCCGAGATGATGCCCAGAGGAATGCCTATGCTCACTGCAATAATGACGGCTAACATGCCCAACTGGGCCGAGACCGAGACGGCCGCCTTTGTTATCCCACCATCGAACAACACGTTGTTGATGGTACGTCCCCTATACTTGTAGGAGGGACCCAGGTCGAATCCCAACAGACCGTGCTTCCCGAAGTCTCGTATGTCACCGGTGTCAACGATGTCGCCCACCATGTAGCGGATGTATTGCTTCCAGGTTGGCTCGTCCAGGTGATAGCGGGCCTCGAAGTTGGCCCGGATCTCCGGCGACATGGGCCGACCCTCGGTGCTGAAGGGCCCTCCGGGCACCAACTTCATGGCCCCAAAGACGACAACGGTCACCATCAATATGACAGGGATCAACCACATAAACCTTCTGATGATGTATGCTATCATGTTTTTCCCTCCCCCTTGGCTTCAGGGTGTGAGATGCCACTCAACCAGCGTTGACCATTATCTTTTGTCAACGCTGGTTCATACCACAGGTATGATGATTTGATAAGCTTGCAGGAATGATAGCAGAAAAGAGCTATGTAGCTCTCGCCAAGAGAGCTACATAGCTCAGAGGGTTCACTAGCCTACGGCAATGCCCAATAGGCGAAGTTGGGCGCGCCAAAGGGCGGGTACTCGAACTTGACGCCAGTCCTGACCAGGGTATTCCGCTCGTACCCGTGGATGGGGATGATCGAGACCTCATCCTCGCACAGGATCTTGTCGGCCTCCATGTAGTAGGCCTCGCGCTTGTCGGTGTCGAACTCGCTCCTGGCCAGATCCATCAGCTCGTCGAAGCGTGCGTTCTCCCAACCGGTGTACTGGAAGGTTGACCTGGGGGCGAACACCACCTCGAGCTGGTTCTGCGGGTCTCCGTAGTCCATCACCCAGCCCATGCGGTAGGCGTTGAACTCGCAGGCCGCCAGGTCTTCCTTGGTGTTGTTGCACTGGTCCAGATAGTCCAGGTAGACGGCCCACTCGTTGGTGCGCAACTCTACCGAGATACCCAGGTGCTTCTCCCACATGGCGGCCACGGCCTCGATGACGTCCTCGTTGTAGTCGGCCCGGTTGAACCAGAAGCTGAGGACAGGGAAGCCCTCGCCGTCCGGGTAGCCGGCCTCGGCCAGATACGCCTGGGCCTTCTTAGGATCGAAGTCATAACCGCACGTACCACATTCCTGGTAGCCCAGGATCTTGGGCGGGGTAGTGCAGCAGAGAGCCGTCTGCCAGGGTCGCTGTACCACGTTGATATTGATGGACACCCGGTCAATGGCCGAAGCCAGGGCCTTGCGCACCAGCAAGTTGTCCGTGGGCTCCCGCAGGGTGTTCAGGCCGATGTAGTAGACACCGGGGCGCGGCAGGATACGGAGTTCCTTGCTGAGGACGGGGTCGGTCGTGATGCGCGGAATCTCCTCGGATGGAAATCCGGCTTCGCCGCTGGCATGAAGCTCATCATTCTCATAGAGGGCCAATGCGGTGGCTGACTCCCTGATGATGGGGATGGTGATCTTCTCGATCTTGACGTTGGCGGCGCCCCAGTAGGTGGGGTTCTTCACCAGCCCTACCTCGGCCTCGTGCTCCCAGTAATCCAGTAAGTAGGCACCGTTGCTCACGTAGTTGCCCGGCTCGGTCCACTTGTCGCCGTACTTCTCCACGATGTCCAGGCGGACGGGGTAGAAGGTGGAGAAGGGCAGGACGGTCTCGAAGTAAGGCGTCGGCGCCTTGAGCTTGACCTCCAGGGTGTAGTCATCCAGAGCCTTGACACCGACCAGCGCAGGATCGTCGGTCTCGCCGATGTTAAACTCCTCTGCTCCCTCGATGTCGTACATCAGCCAGGCATACTCAGCCGCCGTCTCCGGCTTCAACAGACGGATGACGCCGTCCACGTAGTGCTGAGCGATGACGGGCACGCCATCGGACCACACGGCTTCCTTGCGCAGGGTGATGGTGTATATCAGGCCGTCGTCGGAGACCTCGTAGGCCGTTGCGCCCGTGGGCTCGATGGAGCCGTCGCCTCGGTACTCGAACAGCCCCTCAATGCACTGGTGGATGATCAGGTGCGAGGTGGTGTCGGTGGCCAACTGGATGTCCAGCGTGGGTGGCTCGGTGCCGATGGGATACCACAGGCCCTCTAGCTTCTTCTTGGGCGGCGGTGGAACGGGTGTCGGCGTGACCACCACTTCCTTGATCACTTCTTTTGGTACTTCTTTGACCACCTCTTTCTCGACCGGCACTTCCTTCTCGACCACCACCGTCTCGACGACCTTCTTCTCGACGGGCACCTCCTTCACGATTACCTCAGGGGTGGCCGGCGGAGCGCAGGCCGCCAGTATCGTGGCGATCATCGCTACCAGGGCGATCAAGGTCATACACTTTTTGTCGGTAAACATTTCGTCCTCCTTTTAGTTTGTTAGTTTGTTTGTGTTGCGACGTGCAAATTAACCTGGGGGCAGAAGGTCCCTCTGCCCCTATCTTTTTCTTTTTGACCCGTTTCCTCACCTCCTCTCCCGATGTCTGTTATCGGAGAGAACCTCTCTCTCCAGGAAATGGCTTAGTGTTACTCTATGTTGTTAAAGGTCACCAACTCAAGGACATCGTCTCGCTTATTATACCTATAAGTTGGGTAAAAGGTTCACTCTTGAGATAGCGCTCGTATTTTACCAACAAAAGCGAAAAAAATCAAGCTAAGCCCTTACCCCACCCGGTGACAAGCTGTCCAGTGCTCGCTGCTCACTTCCTTGAACTCCGGGTCTTGTTCGTGACAGATGTCCATCACTACCGGGCAGCGGGTGTTGAAGTTGCAGCCTGGGGGCGGATTGGCCGGACTGGGGACGTCACCCTCCAGGATGATGCGCCGCCGCCTCTCCTCCACCACGGGGTCCGGGATGGGCACGGCCGAGAGCAGGGCCTGGGTGTAGGGATGGAGGGGGTTGCTGTAGAGCTCGTCACGGCCGGTGAGCTCCGCGATCTTTCCCAGGTACATCACCGCCACCCGGTCGCTGATGTGACGAACCATACTCAGGTCGTGAGCGATGAACAGATAGGCCATACCGAACTGGGCCTGCAGGTCCTCCAAAAGGTTAACGAGCTGAGCCTGGATGGAAACGTCTACCGACGAGACCGGCTCGTCACAAACTATAAAATCGGGATTCAGCGCCAGGGCCCGAGCCACGCCCACGCGTTGCCGTTGTCCGCCGGAGAACTCGTGGGGATAGCGATTCACGAAATAGGGGTTTAGCCCCACCGCATGAAGCAGCTCTTGGACCCGCTCCCTTTTCTCTTTACCTTTGGCGATGTTATGTACCTCCAGGGGCTCGCCGATGATGGCGCCGATGGTCATGCGGGGGTTGAGAGAAGCGTAGGGGTCCTGAAAGATCATCTGCATCTTGCGGCGCATGCGCCTGAGCTGCTCTCCCTTTAACATACTGAGATCCTGCCCCTCGAAATACACGTGACCATCGGTGGGCCGGTAGAGCTGCAAGATGGTGCGACCGGTGGTCGTCTTGCCGCAGCCGCTTTCTCCGACCAGGCCCAGGGTCTCGTTCCGTCGGACGAAAAAGCTGATATCGTCCACGGCCTTGATGTCACCTACGTGTCTTTGAAACACGCCCCGAGTGATGGGGAAATACTTCTTTAGATTCTCCACTCTGACCAAAATTTCGTTTTCAGTTGTCATTGTCTCCTCCTAAGTGAGAGATCAGGGACTAGGGATTAGGGACCAGGGACTAGGGATCAGGGACCAGGGACTAGGGATCAGGGGCTAGGATCAGGGACTAGGATCAGGGGCTAAGTCCTTGTCCCTTGTCCCTTGTCCCTTGTCCCTTGTCCCTTGTCCCTTATCCCTTGTCCCCAGCATTACTTGCAGACTTGCTAACTTGCGAACTTTTCACGTCTACCCAACAGGCTATTTCGTGGCCAATAGTGACAGGCTCCAAGGGTGGTGTTTCCTCCCAACAGCGATCAATGACATAGTCGCAGCGGGGCGCGAAAGGACAGCCGGGCTTCAAATCAATCAGGTCGGGTGGCAGCCCCCTCATGGAGAATAGCCTCCGTTTACGAGTCTCGTCCAGGCGCGGCAGAGACCCCAGCAGGCCGATGGTGTAGGGATGCCGTGGGTCACCGTAGACATCCTTGACGTTGGCTCGTTCCACGATGTAGCCGGCATACATGACGATGAGCTTTTCGGCCAATCCAGCGACCACCCCCAGGTCGTGGGTGATCCAAATAATGGCCATGCCGATGTCATCCCTCAGCCTCTTCACCAGATCAATAATCTGGGCCTGGATGGTGACGTCCAGGGCGGTGGTGGGCTCGTCGGCGATGAGGATGCGGGGGTTGCAGGAAAGGGCCATGGCGATCATCACCCGCTGCCGCATCCCGCCGGAGAACTGGTGGGGATAATCGTCGGCCCGCTGTGCTGCCTCGGGGATGCCTACCATCTCCAGAAGCTCGATGGTACGCTGGCGGGCCTGGCGTTTGTCCATGCCCATGTGTAGCTCCAGGGCCTCGTCAATCTGCCGCCCAATGGTCAAGACGGGGTTGAGGGAAGTCATGGGATCCTGGAACACCATGGCGATCTTGTTCCCTCTCACTTTACGCACGTCGTCCGAGTCCATCTTTAGCATATCCCGTCCCTCGAAGACCACCTCGCCCCCCACGATCTTGCCCGGAGGCTGGGGGATGAGGCGCATCACTGAGAGGACGCTCACACTCTTGCCGCACCCCGACTCGCCTACGATCCCCAGCGATTCCCCTTCCTCGAGTTGGTAGGAGATACCATTGACCGCGTGAACCACCCCGTCTTCGGTGAAAAAGCGGGTCTTTAGGCTGTTTACTTCTAGTAATGCCATTCTATTCCTCCTCACTCTTGGCTTATAATCATAGGCACCAGGTCACCGAGGCACGAAGGCACCAGGGCACGTTCCCTAATCGCCTCGTCGCCTCATTGCCTCGTTACCTCATTGCCCTGTTGCCTCGTTGCCTCATCGCCTCATCGCCTCATTGAGGCCGTCGCCGACGAAGTTAAAGGCCGCTACCATGGCCCCGACGATCAGGGCTGGCAACCACAGCAGCACTGGAGCCGCTGGGCTGCGCCAGAAGCTGTAGTTGTCAATGATCAGCGCGCCCCAGCTCGGCGTCGGAGGGCGGATGCCGATGCCCATGAAGCTGAGCCCTGCCTCGGCCACGATGGCACTTCCCATGCTCATGGAGACGGAAACGACGATGGGGGCCATGGCGTTGGGCAGGACGTGACGTCTGATCACCCGCCACGGCCTGGCCCCGATGGCCCAGGCTGCCTCGACGAACGGCTCCTCGCGCAGGGAAAGCACCTGCCCGCGCACCAGGCGGGCCATGCCTGGCCACCCCACCGCGCTGAGGGCAACGATGACTACCAGGACCTGGGCAAAGCCGGCCTTGACGAACCCCTCCAGCGCCTCGAACCCCTTCAGCCAGGCCTCGATACGGGTCTGGACAGTGGCCGCGATGAGGATGGCCAGCAAGATGCCGGGAAAGGCAAACAGGATGTCGGCCAGACGCATGATCACCGTCTCCACCCAGCCCCGATAGTAGCCGGCCAGCAAGCCAAACAGAAGGCCCAAAGATACGCTGAAAAAGGTCGCCGTTGGGGCGATGATCGCTGCCGTGCGCGCCCCCCAGATGATGCGGCTGAGCTGGTCACGGCCCAACTCATCGGTCCCCAGCGGGTGGGCCAGGCTGGGCATCTGCTCTACGGCGTCGAGGTTCTGCTCGGTGTAAGAGTACGGCGCCAGCCAGGGCGCGAAGATACCGGTGAAGAACATCACACAGACCAGCCCCAACCCCACCACGGCCAGCTTGTTGCGACTAAAGCGTCGCCAGAATCTCGCAAGCCAGTGATCAGTGACCAGTGACCAGGGATTAGGGGCCAGGCAATCCCCTGGCCTTTGCTCCTTGTCCCTTGTCCCTTGTCCGTAGTTACCCATAGCGAATACGGGGATCAATGAACCGATAGCAGACATCCACGAAAAGATTGGCCAGGGTGTAGGCCGCCGCCACCAGCAGGGTATAGGCCATGATCACCGGATAGTCCCGCGCGGTGAAGGCTTCCCAGACCAGATTGCCGATGCCCGGTATGCCAAAGATGCTCTCGGTGATGATGCCGCCTCCCACCAGGCCGCCCAGCATCAGTCCGAAGATGGTGAACAGAGGGATCAGGGCGTTGCGCAGGGCGTGGGCGACGATCACGGCAGTCTCTCGCAAGCCCTTGGCCCGTGCCGTGCGCACGTAGTCCTGCCCCAGCACCTCCAGCAAATTGGCTCGCGTCTGGCGGACAAAGACGGCGGCCGGGCCGATGGCCAGTACCAGGGTAGGCATGATGATTCGTGGGCTAAAAATGCCGTCCCATCCGCCAGAGGGCAGAAGATGGAAGCGGACGGCCAGGAACCACATCGCCATAGGTGCGATGGCGAAGACCGGAAGGGAGATACCAGCGACCGTGAGCGATACGACAAGGTAATCTATCAAATTGTTACGGTTCAGAGCGGCCAGGATTCCCAGAGGGATTCCCACAGCCACGCCCACCGCCATGACGACCACGTTGAACTGAACGGTGACCGCCAGGCGTTTGGCCAACAACCGGCCCACAGGTTGACCGCGATATTTTAGAGATTCGCCCAGGTCGCCGTGGAGGGCTTTCCTGACGTAGTCGGCGTATTGGACCAGAAAGGGCCTATCCAGCCCTAGCTCGTGCCGGACCCGGGCTGCGGCCTCCGGGCTGGCATGCTGGCCCAGCATCACCAGCACCGGATCGCCTGGCCCGTACAAACCCAGGGCGAAAGTGATAAAAGCAATGATCAGCAGCAAGAAGGGCAACCACAACAGACGACGAACAAGGTAAGTGATCATTATTCACGCAAAAGTGGCGACGGGCACCAGTTCCATATGCTTCGGCGACTTCTTTTAGGTCACTCGCGATATCCTGATTTTCGACGGACGAACGTCCAGGTGAGAGCGAATATAACGCCGAACACCACCCCAAAGATGACAAATTGCAGCCAGGTTTCCATTGGAAGTTGCCTCTTTTCATGTCACGGCAATTGCGCCTGGCTTGCTGACTAGCCAATGGCTGTCTGAAGCCGCCTATCTGCTGATCGAAGCATACTTCAGCTTGGGAATAATGGCCGGCGGGTAGATCATCCCCTCGACGTAAGGCTTGGTCAACCAGTAATCCACATCGTGGGTCAGCGGCACGATCGGGGCGTCCGCCAATATCATCTCTTCGGCCTGCTGGTAAAGCTCCATGCGCTTCTCAAAATCCTGCTCTCCCCGAGCCTTCTCTAGTAGCCGGTCAACTTCGGGGTTGGAGTACCTCGTATCGTTGTTGCGGCTCTCACTATGAAACAGGATATCCAGGAAATCCTGGGGGTCGGGATAGTCGGCTATCCAGCCTGCGGTCAGGCCGAACATCTGGTAGCGATGGGCCCTCAAATCCCAGAGATAGGTCGCCCAATCGGTCTGCTGGATGGCGATGACGATTCCCAGGTTCTGCTTGTACATCTCCACGATAGCTGCTACCTGCCTGGCTGCTGCGCCACCTCCGCCGGAGACGTTGAGAGTGATCTCTGGCAGCTTGCTGGCATCGCCGTATTTGGATTCAGCGATGAGTTGGCGGGCTTTCTCCGGGTCGTAGAGGTAGCCTCGTAGGTCCTCGTTGTATCCCGGCATACCAGGGGGAAGGATGCCCTCTGCTTTGACCTGCATCTTCTTCCACACCACGTCCACGTATTTGTCTTTGTCAATGGCATAGTTGAACGCTTGGCGCACTTTCTGGTCATCGAAAGGAGGCTTTTGGACGTTGAACCCAATGTAGAAGAGGCTCAGCATGGGGAGGGTAACAGAGAGTTCTTCGTTCAACGGGTTAGAGGGGTCTAGAACTCGCTCGATGTCGGCCAGGCCCACGGGCACGGCGTCCAATTCCCCGGTCTCGTACATGGTCATCGCCGAGCCGCCGGCCAGCAGGAAGTTCACCTGTTCCAGGGCCGGCTTGGGGGTGCCATAGTAGGCCTCGTTCCGCTCCAGCACGATTCTGAGGCCCAGCTCGTACTCGGCCAGGCGGAAGGGGCCGGTACCGTTGGGCCTGTCGGTCCAGGGCTGAACCGGGCCTTCCACGTTCTCCTGATCTACGACGAAGGCCGTGGGGTAAGTCAGCTTGGCGAGGAAATACGCCTTGGGGGAATCAATGGTGATTTTTAGGGTGTGATCGTCAACCACCACCACGCCTGATACCTCGTCGGCCTGGCCGCGCAGTTTGTCGTGAGCTCCGACGATGTCGCCCAGGTAGGTATCGGCCACCACCGATCCGGTGGCCGGATCGCAGGCCCGCTCGATGGAGTACTTGAAGTCGTGAGCGGTGACGGGCTTGCCATCGTGGAACTTGACGTCATCACGAAGGTGGAAGGTATAAGTCGTACCGTCCTCGCTCAATTCCCAACTGGCAGCAATGTCGGGAACCACCTCCAGATCCTGATCCAGGGTTACCAGGCCACCGAAAATCTCTACGATGTAGCTAGCTGACGTAGCGTCCTGAGTGAGCGCGGGGTCTAGAGTAGGGGGCTCGCCTCCCGGCAAGTTAAGCGTGGCGCTGGGTCGAGCCGGTGGCTTGGCCTCAGGTGTTGGCCTGATGCCTGGCGTGAGCTGGCTGGACGGAGCGAGCCTTTCCAGGAACTCGATTCCTTCACCCTGCTGATACCATAGGAAGAGGAAGCCGCCGCCGCAGGTCACCAGCAAGCAGGCCACCACTACTATGGTGAGGGGTATCCAAATCCATCTGTTTCTAGGCACTTATCCTCCTGCAGATACCTCGCTATCTCAGTAGATTAGCATCGCTGTTATAGGTATCATTGCTAGCGAGAGACTCTCCCTCCAGATCAGATACGAGCGCTCCTGTGGGGTGAGCCTGAGGTCCCAACTCGTATTCAAAGGGGCGATAATGTCCGATGCCCAGACTCGCAGGGCAGAAGCGAGCTGTCGCCAGGGTCGCCGCATTCCCGGTGGGCTGGGCATGGCCTGGGAGCGCGCCGCTATCTTGGCCTGAATATTCTGCCAGACCTGGGGCGACGGCTCCTCACCAGCCACTTCGTCTACAAGCGTCCAGCGGATCAACTTGTCAATCTCATCCAAGTGGATTCTATGAGAACTCATAGGCCACCTCCGGCGACAAACGCCTGTCTCTTTCCAGCTTGCGACGCAGGGTTAGACGAGCGTAGTGTAGGCGAGACTTTACTGTACCCACTGGGCAATCCAGGATGTAGGCTATCTCGTTCAAGCTAAAACCATCCAGGTAGAACAGAACAATTACCACTCTATGCTCGAAGCTTAAGGACGCAATGGCTTTCTGGACAATACCTTGCAGCTCTCCCCTCTCCAGGGCGGACTCAGGCAAGGTGCGTGGGCCTGCTATCAATTGCTCAATTACTTCTTCCAATGGCTGCAACCAGCGGTGCTTTTTTTTAACCCAGTTGTAGCTCAGGTTCACGGTCACCCGATGCAGCCAGGGGGACAAGGGGAGAGAGCCATCGAGTTTGTCAATGTGGGTGTAGACTTTCAAAAAGCAATCTTGGAGAATGTCCTCTGCGGCTTCTCGATCGCGAGTGACGGCCAGGGCCGTTCGATATACTTGGCCCTTGTATTTCTCGTACAGGGTTTTCAGGGCCAGGATGTTCCCCTGGCGAATTTGAGAGATCAGGCGGCCGTCTTCACTGAGCGACACGATGTAACTCCCAGCCAGTACAGTGGCAAATGATGATCTCTCCTGTTTATACACAAGCAGGAGAGGTAAAAGGTTCAGCCCCGTCCCTTCAGGCTCTTATTTTAAGAGCAATGGGCTGAAAAGTCAAGTGAGTGGCGAAGAAGCAAAACGCTAAGCAAGCCAGCGATGCTCTTGCCATCGCAGATCTCGCCCCGGCTGACCATGGTCGGTATGTCAGATAATGGGACCTTGATGGTCTCAATGGTCTCATCGTCCTCAGGAACTGAGGGGCCCTTGTGCAAGCCAATCGCCAGGTAAAGACGAATGCACTCGGTACAAAAGCCGGGGCTCGGGTAAAAGCTACCTATTTGTTCCAGGCTCTCGGCTCGATAACCAGTTTCCTCTTTTAACTCGCGCCGGGCGCAGGCGATGGGCTCCTCGCCAGCTTCCAGGGTGCCGGCGGGGATCTCCAGCAGATCCTTTTCGGCCGCCTGGCGGAACTGGCGTACCAGAAGGACGTTATCGCCCTCGTCCAAAGCGACCACGGCCACCGCTCCTGGGTGTTCGACAATCTCCCGCTCGGTTAGCCTGCCATTCTCCAGGCGGACAGTGTCCACGCGCAGGTTGATAAGCCGTCCTTCGTACACTCGTTGGCTGGCGACAGTCACTTCCGCGCCCAAATCCGTCTCCTAGGGTATGCGCAACCTCTGCCCTGAGTAGATAAGGTGGACATTTCTGATGCCGTTAGCTACGGTGATGTCCTCTACCTTGACGCCGTACTTGAGGGCGATGCGGAACAGGTTCTCCCCTGGCTGCACCACGTGAATTCTCTCCCCCGTTGGCCCAGCCGGCACCTTAGCGGAGATGGTCAACCTCTGGCCGACGTAGATGAGATCGGGGTTGATGATCCCGTTGGCGGCGGCAAGAGCCGTGTACGACATGCCATAATGCAGGGCGATGCGGAACAGGTTCTCCCCTGGCTGCACGGTGTGGATTCGCTCGCCTGAAACCGCCGCCGTTGGGGCTGGCGTTGGGGCGACCGTCGGGACAGGCATTGGAGTAAAGACGACGGTCACTGCGGTGGTGGGTGTTGGGGTAGCGTCCTCAGGACTGGGCGTAGGTGTGATCGTCGGAACGACCTCGGAGGTTGGGGTGGGCGAGGCGACGGGGACAACTGTGCGCCCCGTTGGAGTAGTGACTGATGCTGTCGGGGTTACCTGTACCTCGGAGACGACAGCGGGTTTGGCTCGCCTGCAACCGGCTATTAGAGCGACGAGGAGTAGGGCCAAAGTGACCATAGCAAGTGCATTCTTTTTCATGTTACTTTCCTCCTTTTTGGAAAAGGCAACGGCGGTTAAACTCCATAAATCATACCACAACTAGCCCATTCAGTCAAGAACGGTTTTATGCGACCTCCCCGACTCAAAATCGTCAGGGGATAAAGAAAGAGGCTTTTGGGTGTTGCCAAAGGAGGCGAAATCTGGTATACTATGCTTGATGCACTGTCCGATGAGCCGCTTAGCGACTCACCCTGGGCCCCGATTTCAGATGGAGAGAAGATGATCTTTACGCTTCTGGCTGGTGAGGCCAAGCCCCTGATCGTAACCGTGCAACTGGATACGCCGAAACCCACTGTGACCGTCCCGCCGGAAAGCCCGCTCACTGTTGAGGACAACCGTATTCTGCTCGAAGACGGCCGCGAGTTGATGATTCAATTTGCTGGATGAGCCGATGCCGGGTATTGGGGACCATTTGCAGACAGGAGGGGTTACAGAGTCACAACTCTGGTAATCCCAACTCCTGATTGGCCCAGGAGAAGGTCGAGAGTAGTACAAAGCCGCTCCCTGGGCAAGTCGGAAGCAGCTTGTTTGTGTTAGTGTGGGGGGATTCTGGCATGGCAAGCAATGCAAATACCGATTTGGACAAACTCCTAACCTTCGGCCAGATGGCGCTTGAACAGGGCTGGTATGACCAAGCTCGCGACTACTTCGAGCAGGCGCTGGCCTTGGATGCTTCCAACCGAGAAGCCATTGAGGGGCTTGCACAGATTAGTGAGATCTTGGGCCGTAGGATGGCTGTGCCTGTTGAGCCGATAGAGGACAAACCAGTCGTGGACAAACTCTTAACCTTCGGCCAGATGGCGCTTGAACAGGGGTGGTATGACAAAGCTCGTGAGTACTTTGAACAGGTGCTGGCCTCGGATGCTTCTAACCGAGAAGCCGTGAAGAGGCTTACGCAGGTTAATGAGATACTAAGCCGCAAGGAAACTATAGCAGTTGAGCCAATAGAAGACGAACCAGTAGAACCAGCGCGCGAGTATGTAGAATGGCTAGAGAAGTGCCCCTTCTGTAAAGAAGGTAGGGTTTACCGAGAGAGGAAGCCTATTGTTTTCGGGCGTTTCGGACCAGCACTGACCCAAGCATATGTATGCGATTTTTGCGCAACTAAACTTTCCCCACTAGTAGATTTAGCTGAGAGGAAGTTCCAGTGCGTCTTGATAGACAAGCGATACCCTGAAATGCAAGTTTACCACAACGCCGAGCTAACACGGGAAGAGCTGATCAGGATTAGCGAAGGGGGACGCTCAGATTTGGAGCAGGAGCGACTTGTGGCACGACAGAGAGAAGCGCAACTAGCCCGAATTGCCCAAGAGGAGGCAGCCAAACTCAAGCTGCAGCTTCGCAGCACTTTGAGGGAGTTCGTCGGCCAGATGACTTACAGAGAGGCCATAGAGCGAGCCCAGCAAGCTACGGTAGGCGTTGGCATAGCCATAGACAGAGTATGCTCCCCCCTTGGGTCAGGAGCTGTTATTGCCCCCACAGGACTAATTATAACTAATGCGCACGTGGCGAAATGGAGAAGCCTGTACTGTATAACGCGCGCTGAATACGTTGAGGGGGAAACATACTGGTATTACAATGCGCAGATTGTAAAGTGGGACGGCGGGAAGGATTTGGCGCTACTTAGGATTGAAAGCCTTAGCGATGGATCACCTGTTAGCAATCTATCGCTGGTCTCGGTTCCACTAGGAAATTCCGACAAGATACACACTGGAGATACCATATATGTTTGTGGGTACCCAGGGGTCGGGGGGCCCAACGTGACTGTCACTAAAGGACTCGTTTCTGGCTTTGAAGCGGATCGTGCTTTAATCAAGACTGATACAGAGATTAGTCCTGGCTCTAGCGGTGGTGTTGCGATTGCCGAGAACGGTCTATTGATTGGTATTCCTACAATTATACGCATGGCCCCTTGGGGCTTTGGGAAGATTGGCTATCTGATTGCAGTCAACGAGGTACGGCGCTTTCTGCAATCCTATCAAGGGCAGTAACATCGGAGATGACAAGACCATGAAAACCCTGACTCAAGCGGCAGAGCAAGGAACGTAGAATGACAGACGAAATCGAAAGGCTACTTGCCTTTGGCCGAATGGATTTGGAAGCTGGCTATCCTGAGTATGCACGCCAGTACTTTGAGAAAGTGCTGGCGCTGGATGCTTCCAACCAAGAAGCCATGAAGGGACTTGCCCGGGCTAACGAGATATTGAGCCGCAGGATGCCGGCGCCTGTTGAGCCGAAACGACCCGAACCAGTCGAGCCGCTGCACAAGGCATCTCTTGAGCCGACAAAGCCAAAAGCAGAACCAGGAAGGCCAAAGCCTGGGCTTAAACTCGCTACCATGTTGGAGGGGAATGGGCGTTGGCTTGCTTTGGCTTTGATACCAGTCTTGTTACTGATTTTCGTGTTTGCTTACCAGCGCATTAAGCCGATGGCTCAGCCTACACCTACGCCCATACCTACATCCACACGCATGCCTACATCCACGCCTAGGCCAACGCCCCGCCCAACTGCTACACTGCGTTTTAATGAGTGGATTAAGTGTAAGCTGGCAGCGGTGGGCAAGAACGACGTGATTCAAATAGAACTACTTCAGATTAAATTTGAGGTCGCTAATGCTACACTGGACTTAAATGTTATCAATATCAGTCCCCGTACAATCCACGTTAGCCCTATCTCTTTTGTTCTGATTGATAGCACTGGTGCTAGTGTTAATTACACCTCATGTAGCTTCCGTGGGCGATCAAGTGGTATTGATGTAGCTCCAGGCAGTTATACAACTGGTTGGATTAATTTTTTCCCTAGTATTGGTGAGCCTAGAAGGGTGATTTATGATGATGGGTTGTCTGACCCCATTGTGCTGAATATCAGTCTGGCATCGTGTGTGCGGGTGACCAAGTAGCCCCTGTAGCTCAGTCAATGAGAGCAGGTGCATCAGAAAGGAGCGAAGTTCAAATGACAGATAACAATGCAGGGCAACAAGAACAGCGAAAAACGCACTTGATAGTACCACAAGATGAAGCAGAGCAGCTCATCATGGCTCAAATCAGGGAAGGTGAAGAGCTGCTCAATAACAGTAAATCAATCCAGAGCAAAGCTCAACTCCTGGCTGCTAAGAAAGGCTACAAGGACTGGCGTGAAAATACAAGATCCTTGCTCAAACGTAGAATCTTCGACACCGACGAGCAGGCTGACGAGTTTGCACCTCTGTTCGATGAGGATGGCTGGGCGGGTGCGCCATATACGCTGAAAAACCTACAGGATGACCTGGATCGAGACCTTACCCGACTTCGTCGCATCCATAAACAGGTGGAGCAGGGGCATTTCCCTGTAGCAGTTCCTCAACCGCTGACGCCTAACGGAGGCGAAGATTTTATCAAAGTCACCTCGATACCAGACGACTTCTATGAAAGACTAATCAACGAAATCAACCAGCTTCACAGCGAAGGGCTTCCATTTTCCCTTTCGATATTGATCAGGAAGCTATTAGAGAACCTGATCATTGATATTCTGCGCAAAAAGTATGGAACGCACCAGGTGCCGTTGTATTACGATACCTCCAGAAGAAGGTTTCATGATTTCTCTGTACTATTGCAGAATCTCGACTCACACAAGGCGGATTTCCACTACATCGCACCAGATCTCGACACGCCCATAATACAAAGCATCAACAAGTACAGAGAAACCGGGAACTCAGCCGCTCACTCTATTGATGCAAATCTTACCATTGAGCAGGTTTCCGAAGACAAAGACGATATCAACTACTTGGTTCAGTATTTGCTTCGCATTTTCCAACACCTATAGATGTCCACGGTCACGTTCATTGCTGTCAGATGATGAGCCATGACAAGTAGAATGACTGAAACCAAGTGGCGATTACCCTCCCGGCCACTGTGCCCTGTAAGCTGTGGTCTACTGGCCGGTGAAAGACTGGTTGTGGCTTTGTCGTGAGTCTGGTCGAACGGTAACTGCCAGGAGGCCACGTAGCTGTACTAAGAAGTCACAGCTCCGAGCTTTCGCCTCCCTCCTCGACGCCCAACCTCCCGAAGTCCAGGAGGCTTTCCAGTTCCTGCTGGCCACCGCCATGCACGAGGCGGGCAGGTTTGAGTCTGTGAGTGTGGCGGAGGTTGATGGGCAAAGGAGTGAAAGGCTGATAATGCTAGATCGTTTCAACACTTTGACACATCGCAGTTGTTCACAACAGTGGAGGTGACATGAACGACGCAGAAAGCTTCTCGTCTCTTGAAGCCCTGTTGCACCGCCTGGGACTGATCGGCGAAAGCGCCCAGGTGGAATGCAAGGAGAGCGCCTGGCAATTGCCCCGCAATGTCTGGGAGACCATTTCTGCCTTCTCTAACACCACCGGGGGCACGCTGTTGCTAGGCGTGGCTCAGCGCACTGGCCAGTTCGTGGTCACCGGCCTGCTGGATGTACCCAAGATTCAACACGACCTGGCCGCTGGCCTGCGCGATATGATGAATGTCCCCATCCCAGCCCAGGTGGAACCCCTCATCATGCCTGTAGCTGGCGAGGAACGGGTGATCCTGCGCGTCTACGTCCCCGAAGCGCTCCCTTATCAGAAGCCGATCTACATCCGCAGTACTGGGCTGGACAAAGGCTGCTTTAAGCGGGTGGCCGGCGAGGACATGCCCTGCACCGAGGATGACCTGGCTCGGTTCTTCCAGGCCCGCTCCCTGATCAGCCCCGACATGACCCCGGTGCCACTGGCCCGGCGGGAAGAGCTGGATCCGACTCCGATCCGAGCCTTTCGCCGCCTGCTGGATACCCAGGACCCCACCAACCCGGTACTGACCTACGACGACGATGACCTGTTGCGGGCCTACGGTGCGCTCATCCAGCCTGAAGGCCAGGCTGAGTTGGTGCCGACGGTGGCTGGTGTGCTGATGTTCGGCACGCCCTCACTCATCCGCCGCTGCTTCCCTGCCTTCCGCGTGGACTTGATGGACGTTGAGGGCACCGAATGGGTGGCCGCACCAACCGAGCGGGGCGCAGGCCGCTCCTTCCAGGGGCCATTGCTCGACATCGTCCGCGACGTGCTCGGTGTGCTGCGGAAAGAGGTCCCCGAGCGGTTCGCCTTGCACCCCGACAATGCCCAGCGTGTGGCCGATCCGATGCACGTAGCACTGCGCGAGGCCGTCCACAACGCCCTGATGCACCAGGACTACCGCATCCACCGTCCCACCCAGATTCGCCGCTTTGCCGACCGTCTCGAGATCGAGAACCCTGGCGCATCGCTGCGTGACCCGGACCGCCTGGGTGAACCCGGCTCGGAACTGCGCAACCCCCGCATTGCCCAGATGTTCTACGAGATCGGCTGGGCCGAACAGAAAGGCACCGGCATCCGGGCCATGCAGAGGGCCATGGATGACCTGGGCCTGACTCCCCCTACCTTCGAGAGCGATCCGCAGGACCGCTCCTTTCGCGTGACCTTCTATCGGCATCACTTCATGGATCAGTCCGACCTGGCCTGGCTGGAGCAGTTCAGCGCGCTGGGGCTCAGCACCGAAGAGCAGAAGGCCCTGGTCTATGCCCGCAAGACAGGCCAGGTGGACAATGCAGCCTACCGTAGCCTCAACCACACCGATACCCTCACTGCCAGCCGCGCTCTGACTGGCCTTGAGGGCCTGGGACTGCTGCAACGGTCTGAACAACGCCGGGGGCCAGGCGTCTATTACACGCTGGCCGGAGAAGGAGCAGAAGCTCTCCAGGTTACTCCTGAGATTACTCCTGAGGTTGCTCCTAAGAGTAAGGCTGAACCCCTTAGACTGTTGGCGGAAGGAAAACGCCTGTCACACGATGAAATAGCAGGGGTGATTCTGTTCTTATGTGCTGAACGACCACATACAGCGCGTGAGCTAGCCAGTGCCCTGCACCGTAGCGCAGAGTATGTGCGTAACTCGTATCTCTCGCCGCTGGTGCAAGAGGGACGACTGCAACTGACCGGCGCACCCAACGATCCTAACGTGGCCTATCGCGCTGCTCATCAGCCTGGGGTCGAGCAAGGAGGGAACCGACCATGACCTCCGACCCTTCGCCTCCCCCCTCAACGTCCACCCTCCCGAAGTCCAAGAGGCTTTCCAGTTCCTGCTAGCCACCGCCATGCACGAGGCTGGCAAGTTTGAGCTATTTCATCAAGTGCCAATGAAGAGAAAAGCCACCTGCATGAACTGCACAGGTGGCTTTTTAGGAATGTTTTTTGTCCCTGTTAGAGCGGGATGCGGAATCTAGTACCATCCGATTGGGCGGAACTTGTAGCCGTAAACGATCACCCCATCCTCACCGTACTCCCTGAGCTTCCGCGTAACCATCTCGATTTTCATGCCGATGCGGACCTCATCGTTGTCCACGTCCGTCAACTGGGCCGTCACTAAGGGCCCTTCTTTCAGCTTGACTAATGCCACAGTGTAAGGGATGAACTCCTCGTAGCCAAGCGGGGCCTGGAAGACGGTCGAATAGGAGTAGACCTCACCCTGGCCACTGAAGGTGAGAGGCTGCACTTCTTTGGAATGGCAGTCCGGGCATACGGGTCGGGGTGGAAATTGCTTGGCTCCGCAGGACAGGCATTCTGTACCCACCAGATTATATCGCTGATCTTTCAGTCGCCAGTGTCGCGGCATGTCCATGGTCTTTCTCCCATGATCCGGAGTGCAGGCGCAAGCCTGCAGGGGCGGACTGGCGTCCGCACTCCAGCAAGTTTTCCCATCTCCTGAGCATCAGTTCGGCACTGCCAGGATGTGGGTGATGGCGGTGGCCCCACTGCCACCGATGTTCTGAGCCATGCCCAGACGGGGGCCTTTCACCTGATTGGGGCCCGCCTGGCCACGCAACTGCTCGACCACCTCCACGACTTGATAGACACCAGTAGCCCCCACTGGATTGCCCCGCGCCTTCAGGCCACCCATGGTGCAAATGGGAATGGGCCCTTCGAGGGAGATGTCGCCATTCTGGGCCAGTTTGAAACCCTCCCCCCGCCGGGCAAAGCCACAGGCTTCCAACGAGAGGGCACTCATAATGGTGAAAGCGTCGTGCAACTCGAACACGTCAATGTCGGCAGGGCCAACTCCGGCCTGCCGATAGGCTCTTTGCGCCGACAGATAGGCGGATTCCAGAAAGAGGGGGTCTCGCCGGTCGTGTAGGGCCACAGAATCGGTGGCTACTGCTGAAGCAGTGACCCTGATGGACTGTTCGTTGAACTCCCTGGCACGCCCCGCTGGACATAGCACCACGGTGGCTGCGCCGTCGGCCACGGGAGCGGAATCCAGCAGGTTGATGGGATCGGCGACCATGCGAGCCTTTTCGAAGGCATCCCTGGAGATGGGCTGGCGAAACATGGCGTGGGGATTGCCCACGGCGTTCCGGTGGGCGTTCACGGCGAACATGGCGAAGTCGGCGTTAGCAGCCCCGTACTCGTACATGTAGCGGCGCATCAGGAGGGCGTGAACAGCCACCAGGGAGAGGCCCTGGCTGGCCTCGTAGTCTCCATCGGCGGCCAGGGCCAGGCCAGCGGCGGTGATACAGCCCAGGGCATCGGTCATCTTCTCCACGCCGGTGACGACGACGATGTCGTGGAGACCGCTGGCTACGGCAAGATAGCCCTGGCGTAACGCTGCCGCCCCGGAGCAGCAGGCAGCCTCAACCCGGAAAGCTTCGGCACCTCGCAACCCTGCGAAGTCGGCAATGAGCGTTCCCAGGTGTTCTTGCTTTGCGAACTCCCCGCCCAGCATGTTGCCCACATAGAGGGCATCGGCCTCCTCGATCCCCGCATCAGCCATAGCCACTTGCAGGGACTCAACGGCCAGTTCGCGCAACGATTTCTCCCAGTGCTCACCCACTTTGGTCTGGCCGATACCAATGATACTTACATCTCTCACGTTATCTTCCTCCTTTGACGCTTCACGTTTCACGTTTGACGCTTCACGTTTCACGTTTGACGTTTCACGTTTCACGTTTCACGACTCAGTGCATCTCCAGCTTTTTCTTGAACCTGACGTAAAGCCCATAGTCAATGTATTTCTTGCGGGCGATGTAGTCCTGGGTGAGGGGCGCCCTCTTCCTCCTCTCCTCGATCAGGTCAGTGACGACCAGAGAGAAGGCATCGCTGCCGGCTCCAGAGCCGAAGGAGACCAGGAGGACTCTATCACCTGGAGCGGCTTGGTCAAGAATGTTCGTCAGACCCAGCATGGAAGAGCCCGCATAGGTGTTACCCGTCACGGATACCAACAGCCCCGCCTTCATCTGGTCCTTGCTGAAACCCAGGGCCTGGCCGGCTTTGAGGGGGAACTTGGCGTTGGGTTGATGAAACACGGCGTAGGTGTAATTTTCGGCTTTGTAGCCTAGCTCGTCCATCAGACGCTGTCCTGCCGTTAGCACGTGCTTGAAGTAAGCTGGCTCGCCAGTGAAGCGATGCCCGTGCTGGGGGTAGTGCTGGCCAGGCCGACGGAAGAAGTCCGGCGTGTCGGTTACATAGGAGTAGGACCCCTCTATGTAGGCCAGGCTCTGCTCCTTGGGGCCGATGACGTAGGCCGCCCCACCAGCTCCCGTGGTGTACTCCAGGTCATCGCCTGGCCGCCCCTGGGAGGAGTCCATGCCGATGCAGAGGGCGTAGCGGGCCATGCCGGAGCCAACGAAGCCCATGGCGGCCTGGATGGCCTCGGTGCCGGCCTTGCAGGCGAATTCCCAGTCCGCCGCCTGGGTATGGGGTGTGGCTCCGATGGCCTCGGCCACGATGGTCGAGGTAGGCTTGACGGCATAGGGGTGGGACTCGCTGCCCACCCAGACGGCGCGGATCAGCCTGGGCTCTATCCCCGCTCGCTTCAGGGCGTTGCGAGCGGCCTCGATGGACATGGTGGCCACGTCCTCATCCAGGCCGGGCACGGCCTTCTCCTCGACGGGCAAGGCGTCCTGGCCCTCTTTCCAAACCCTGGCCACCTCAGAAGCGGGCAGTCTGTAGCGAGGCACGTAGGCCCCGTAGCCAACAATGCCGACCTCCCGGTCTGGTCTAAGCAGCAGAGAATCTTCGCTCAAGTACTAAGCCTCCAATTGATCAGTGATCAGTTATAGCGATCAGGAAATCAGGGATCGGGAATCAGCTCCCCCGGTTCCCTAATTCCCTGATTCCCTGGTTCCCTGATTCCCTGATCACTGGTTACTAAACGAGCGTGCAGTTCCATGTGGCCGCGCTGGATTCCCTCGGTGGCCAAGGCCCGCAGGGCGGCCAGGTTTTGCGCCAGCCCCACAGCGGCCATGACCTCGGCCAGTTCTTGCGCCGTCTTCACGCCCAGGATGTTCAGCCCTACCCTGGCTGTGGGATGGACCCGACTGGCCCCGCCAACGATGCCCACGGCCAGGGGCAGCTCCAGCGTGCCTGCCAGATTGCCGTCGGCGTCCACGCTCCAGTGCGACAGCGAAGTGTAGCGTCCGCTGCGGGCAGCGTAGGCGTGGGCTCCGGCCTCCAGAGCGCGCCAGTCCTGGCCCGTCGCTACGGCCACAGCGTCAACGCCGTTCATAATCCCTTTGTTGTGAGTCGCCGCTCGATAGGGATCATTGGCGGCCAGGGCATAGGCCTCGACGATGCGTTTCGCCACTGTCGGGCCGGTGAACTGATCGAAGGCCAACACCTCGGCCGGAATAGCGCACTCGGCCCGCGCCAGCCGCCGGTCGGCCAGGTTAGAGAGGATGCGCAGCACCACCCGTCCGCCGGTGATGTTCTCCACCTCCGGGGCCAGAGCCTCACAGGCGGTGTTCACCGTATTGGCTCCCATGGCGTCACGGCAGTCGAACAGCAGATGAACGACCAGCATGGAACCAACAGGGCTGCCCTCCACGACCCGGACCAGCAGATCGCGAGCCCCACCGCCCAGGCTGACGAGCAGGGGATCGGTCTGGTCAGCTATTTGGAGCAGGCGGCTTTTCTGAGCCAGGAGATCGGAGCGGGCTGCCTGGGGATCGGCGACGCCCAGCACCTGTATCTGGCCGATCATCACCGGCTCGTCGCTACTGGTGGTGAATCCGCCGCCGTCGCGCACCAACCGCGCGGCGAAGCTGGCCCCGGCCACGACGGAAGGTTCTTCGATGGCCATCGGGATGAGGTAGTCCTGGCCGTTGATGAGGAAATTGACCGCTATCCCCAGCGGCAGGGCGTGGATACCCACCACGTTCTCGATCATCTGATCGGCCTGGGCGGGGCTCAAGCCCTCCCCCATCAGGATTGCTTTCTCACTGGCCGTCAGTCCGGCCAGCTCTGCGATGACAGTCGCTCGTTCTTCTAAGCTCAGCTTGTAGAGCCCAGGCAGACGGGAGGATTTGTTCATCTACCCCTTTTGGTCCGAGGTCACACCAAAAAAGCCCATTACGGGCTTCAATCGTCAATAGTATACCACAACATCCCTGTCAAAAACTGTCAAATCTGCCCGATGGGGCAAACAGGAAGAGGCAGGAGGCTATCCTGCCTCTCTGTGTGAAGCGGGGGACCGCGCTCTGGCTTTGTCCTATCCCGGTGGCTTGTGAGCTGTGACCTTGATGCTGGCCACTTTTTGGGCGAGCTCACTGGTTGAGATACCGGCTCCGTCTAGCAATGCTTGCGCCTCCTCCCCCTCAGTAACCTGATCGGGATCCGTGTAGTCACGGGACAGGACTTCTACCTTCTCAAATCCCGCTGCCCGTATCTTGCCGAGATAGACCGACTCGTCGAGGGCACCGGCTATGCAACCGGCCCAGGCATCCAGCCTGTTGCGGATGGATTGGGGAAGATCGCCGTCAACCACGATGTCGGACACACTGAGCCGTCCGCCGGGCCGCAACACACGGTAGGCTTCACCAAAGACGGCATCCTTGTCTGGCGAAAGGTTGATGACGCAGTTGGAGATGATGACGTCCACCGATTCGTTGGGCAGGGGGATATCCTCCATCTCGCCGTAGCGAAATTCGACGTTCGTCGCACCCATCTTTTTGGCGTTGCGTCGGGCCAGCTTGATCATGTCAGGTGTCATGTCCAGGCCGATCACCCGCCCCTCTGGGCCAACTTGCCTGGCGGCCAGGAAGCAGTCAATGCCCCCGCCAGATCCCAGGTCGAGCACCACCTCGCCCGGCCGGAGCTCGGCAATGGCGATGGGATTGCCGCAGCCCAGCGAGATGTCGGTTACGGTGTCCGGCAGGCCAGCGAGTTCCTCAGTCGGGTAGAACCTGGCGGCAGCACCTGTGTTCTCCACGGTAGCTTCCGACGGGCCACAGCAGCTTGCAGGCTGACTGGGACCACAGCAGCTTGCCCGGGATGGTTTCTCAACAAAGCGGCTGGCGATGTTACCATAGGTCTGGCGCACAGCCTCTTTTATCCTTTCATCAGTCGCCATCTCGTTCATTTTCGTTTCCTCCTTCTTAAATATGGATGTATTTAAATCTATCTATGTATCGCGGTAAAAAATAACTTCTACATCCCAAACACCTCCTGCACGTCGAATTTAGCGATGAGCTGGCCGCAACATTCCATCACGTTGTCGCGATTGATGGCGTAGAACACCTCCTTGCCTTCCTTGCGGCTGGTCACCAGGCCGAACTGCTTGAGGATGCTCAGGTGGTGGGAGATGGTTGGCTGGGACATGGTAAAGGCATCCACGATGTCGCTGACACGCATTTCCCCATCCAGCAACATCTCCAGGATCCGCTGCCGCGTCTCGTCAGCCAAGGCTTTGCAGAATTCTACACAGTTAACCCTCACGACTCACCCCCGAACCCATAGACGTTTTTCAATGCATCTATATTTTATCATACTTTTCCAATTTGTCAAGTACGGTAGCTCTAGGGATAATGCAATAAGTCGGCGCTATCCACAATTGGCTTATCCAGAGCCTCATATAAGCTTAGTAGCTTCGCTGCTGCCTTTTGCCAGGTGAACTGCCTCGCCTGCTCCAATCCCTTGGCGATCATTCCCTCCCGCAGCGCGTTATCCTCCAGAACTCGCTTCATGGCCTCGGCCAGGGCCTCCGCGTCGGTGGCTTCCACCATTAGCCCAGCCTCGCCCACCACCTCAGGCAGGGAAGAGGCGTTAGAGGCGACCAGCGGCTTGCCGCAGGCCAGGGCCTCCAGGGGCGGCAGTCCGAAGCCCTCGTAGAGGGAGGGGAAGACGAACAGGTCGGCCAGGTTGTAGAGAGCAGGCAGGTCCTCGTCGGCGACAAAGCCAGGAAATGAGACCTGCTCCTCCAGGCCCAGTCGTTCGACGATAGCGAAGATGTCCTCGTAGAGCCAGCCTTTGCCGCCGGCGATGACCAATCGCAAATCGCAAATCGCAAATCGCAAATCGGCAAAGGCTTCGATGAGGGTGGTGAAGTTCTTGCGGGGTTGCAGGGTGCCAAGGCCGAGGATGAACCTCGGGGGCAGGTTATATCGCTTTCTCACTTCTTCCAGGAGGGCCTGATCCTCGATAGGGTGGAAGCGCTCTTCTACACCAGGGTAGACCACTTCAATCTTGTCGGGTTCCACGTCCAGCAACTCCACCAGGTCGTCTTTGGTGTTCTGCGAATCGGCCAGCACCAGATCGGCGCGGTGCACGGAGCGGGGGACCACTTTGTTCAGATAGGCCCGCAGGTTGGCGTCGGCGCACTCCGGCAGACGAATGAAGGAGAGGTCGTGGACGGTGACCAGGGTTTTGGCCCGGCGCAGCGGCGGCAGAACGAAGTCGGGCGAGTGGAAGATGTCCACCGGGCCGGTGGCAAGCTCCACCCAGAGGGGCAGTTGCAGGCGCTGCCAAAGGATGGCCAGGGCGCGGTCGGAGAGAGGCACCGCGCACGTCTGAAAGTTGGGCGGCCAGCCCGTGTTCGCCAGTTCCTGCCCCTTGTACCTTGCTTCCTGCTGCTGCCCGCCTGCCGCCGCGAACAGCACGTAATCGTTCTCTCGGTCGAGCTCCGCCAGCGCCCTCACCAGCTCTCGTGTATAACGCCCGATGCCCGCCCCCTGGCGAACCGCCGCTGTGTAGTCTATGCCGATGCGCAAGGCTAAATCCCCCGGAAGGTCCAAAGGCGATTGGCGCCAAAGTTCCAGAACAGCACGATGATGGTAGCGATCGCCTTGGACGAGTTATAGGCCAGCCCGTAGTGATTGAAGCCAACGTTGAGGGCTAACGCTGCCATTGGAGCCGACAACAGCCCTGCCTCACCCAGCACCCAGGCATCCAGGTTGAGAAAGATGGCCTGGTTCAGCAACAGGCCGCCGACGTTGACCAGGAAGAACTGGACGAGTTGAGGGGCGATGGGCCTGTCCCTCGCTTCGGAAAACGTCCACAGCCTGTTCCAGACGAAATTGCTGATCACCGCCACCGTGAACGAGCAGGTGTTAGCCAACACCTTGCTGAAGCCGAACGCCAGAATGAGCAGATTGAGGATGCCAAAATCAATCACTGTCCCCAGCATGCCCACTGTGGCGAATTTGAAAAAGCGGGTGATCTCTTTAGAATTGGCGTGGGCGAAATTGACAACTCTGGATAGCGTAAAGCTTTCCTTCATGAATAAGTCCATCCAATTAGGCCGTATTGCGTATTGCGTATTCCGTTACAACCAACACGCAATACGCAATACGCATCACGTCCTCACGTCTTCACGTTTCACCGCTACGACTAGCAATCCCAACAGGATAGCCACGTGCAAATACATGTTGTGCACGTAGAGGTTATCGAAGAAGTTGTGCACCGAGAGGTGGGTCAGGACGCCCATGATGCCTGCGGCCACCCCTCGCCAGTAGCCCGGCGTCGTTCGGACGACCTTCCAGGCTTGCCAGAAGGCCGCTCCCCAGAGGATGAGGTAGGCCGCCAGCCCGATCAGCCCCGCTTCGGCGGCGATGTTCAGGTAGTAGTTGTGAGCATGACCCAGCGCTTCCGTCCAGCCTGGAAGGGAATACGCCGGGTAGACAGGCTCGTAGTTGCCGATGCCCACTCCCAGCCAGGGCCGGTCGTCGAACATCCCCCAGGCGGCCTGCCAGTGGGCCATCCGCTCCACCACGGCGTAGTTGGCATCGGTTAGTTTTACGCCGCGCACATCGAAAACCCGCAGGTAAGGGAGGAAATCGGTGATTCGCTGCATGATGCTCTGGGGCAGTGCCTGAAAGCTTCCCCACAACAGCACCGAGGCCATCAGCAGACAAAGCAAAACGCAGAGAACTACTGTTCGACGGCTGTACGCCAGGTTAATCACAATAAAAGCAGCCGCAAAGCCCAGCCAGGCCCCGCGGGACCAGCTCATAAGCAAAGCGGCGCCCATTGTGGCCAGGCTGAGGAGAGCGAGTAGGAAAATCGTGAGTCGTAGACTCGTAGATTCAGGATTCGTAGATTCGTGACGACCCCACGAATTTACGAATTTACGAATTCCGAATTTACGAATCCTGAGTGTACGAGTTCCCAACAGCAAGCCATAGGCCAGCGGCAAAACCAGCCCCAGGTAGCCCCCATACGGATTGGGCTGCTCGAACGTGCCGTAGGCTCGCACGAAGCGACCCATGACCACAAAAGCCTGCGGCCCCACGCGGCCGAAGAACTGATAGAATCCGAGCAGGGCCTGGCCGATGCCCGCCAGCAGCATCAGAAGGACCACCACCCTGGCCTGTTCCCTTTCGATGACATTGGCTACGAAGAGGTAGATGCCCAGCACCTCCAGCCACTTGAGGATCTCTTTGAAGCTGTATCTCAGCGAGAGGGCTCCCGTCAGCGACAGGAGAATAGCCCCCAGGAAGAGGAGCAGGGGCAGAACCAGTGGCGGGTAGATGATCCTGATCTCCCTGGCGGCGACCATTACTTCGCTTCGGCTCAGTACATGCTTAGCCAGCCAGCCGGTCAGCACCAGCCCCACCAGCGCCTCTGCCGCCCCCACCGTGAAGCCGCTGATGGTGATTTCCCGCACCGATCCGAAGGGCACAGCCAGGATCAGGAGGTACAGGCCAACCTCAGGGCGGATCAGGGTAACCAGGAAGACGATACTGCCCAAGATCGCACCTCCCGCTAGCGTCAAGGGCAGGAGAGCGATGCTCAGGCCGACGGCGAGCACGATCAGCAGCAGTGCCGTATTGAACAGCGGGCTCCCCCAACTGAGATATGCCTTCTTAGACCCGTTCCCTAAACCACTCAATCGTCTCTCGCAACCCTTCCTCCAGGCCGACCCTGGGCTCCCAGCCCAGCACCTGCCTGGCCTTGCTGATATCCGGGCGGCGCACCTGGGGATCGTCCTTGGTGCGCTCGTCGGTTGGGGCAACGAAAACGATCTCCGATGAGGAGCCAGAGATCTCCAGTACCTCGTGGGCGAATTCCAGGACAGTCATCTCGGTGGGGTTGCCCAGGTTGACGGGATAGACCTCGTCGGACAGGAGCAGGCGATAAATGCCCTCCACCATGTCTAATACATGACAGAAGCTGCGGGTACGTGAGCCCTCGTCGTACACCGTCAGCGGTTCGCCCCGCAGGGCCTGGACGATGAAGTTGCTCACCACCCGGCCGTCGTCCAGCCTCATGCGCGGGCCGTAGGTGTTGAAGATCCTGGCGATCCGCGTATCCACGCCGTGGTAGCGATGGTAGGCCATGGTCATGGCCTCGGCGAAGCGCTTGGACTCGTCGTACACCCCGCGTGGCCCGACCGGGTTGACGTGGCCCCAGTAGTCCTCGCGCTGAGGGTGCTCCTGAGGGTCGCCATACACCTCCGAGGTGGAGGCCAGGAGAAAAGTGGCTTTCTTGGCCAGGGCCAGCCCCAGGGCCTTGTGGGTGCCCAGCGCCCCCACTTTGAGGGTGGGGATAGGCTTCTCCAGGTAATCCACCGGGCTGGGCAGGGACGCCAGGTGAAGAATGGCATCCAGGTGCCCCTCCACGTAGATATAGTTGGTCACGTCGTGCTTGATGAACGAGAAATCATCCCGGCCCGCCAGGTGAGCGATGTTATCAGTGCTGCCGGTGCTCAGGTTGTCCATGGCGATGACCTGATGCCCTTCGGCCAGGAAACGATGGCAGAGGTGCGAGCCGATGAACCCGGCTCCACCCGTGATCAGGATACGCATCATAACCCTCCTGGATTTGGATTAAGCCGTAGTATACAACAAATGGCCGATGGCGTCAATTTTGGTCCAGTTGACCTTAACCTCATTAGAGCGCTGGAAACATGCCTTGGATCACCCTGGGATGGAAGAACGCTCAGTTTCCGCAGAAATCAAAAGCGAGCGCAGCCCTCACTACTCAGCAATGTTTGGGCAATTTAGAACATGCGCTCGCTAGTAATACCTGTAAAAAGCCCCTGCGGGCCACAGTTGCAGGGGCTGGACGTTACCCCACCCCCGCTATGGCGGCTGGCATCACCGACCATATCTGGACGCTAGAGGAATTGCTCTTGCTTCGGGTGCTGCGCCTCGTCCTTCGAACATCTCGTAGAGGCCGCCCTCCAGGAGGGCCACGAGTATCGAGGAGGCCGTGAGGTCGGCGGTGGTGCCTGGGTTCAAACGGTGATTTTCTTCCCTGAGGTAGAGGTCGAATTCCTCCAATGCTTCCTTCCCCCGCTCTGAGAAGACCCCTCCCCATTCCAAAACCATCCTCGCCTTTCGTGAGACTTCTTCGGCGATGGCGGGGCCATTCTTCCTTCCGATGAGGGTGTCGGGCACCTCGGCCAGGATGGTGAGGGAGGCCTGAACGACGGAATCCATCAGGTTCCGAGATTGCTCCCAATAGCTCACCAGTGAGGGATATCCAAGTTCGAAGGTTATCTCGTAATCAGTCACATATTCCATGGCGATGGAGTCCCTGTCCTTTGCCAGCCACATCGCCTCCCTGAGGGTGATGTCAACCTCCTCGGTGATATCGTATTTCTCCACCCTCCCCATCCCGCCGGGTCGGGCGAGCCTTATTGCCTCGTAGGCTTTGCAGGCATCATCCACCGTGAGCGAGGCCAGCACCTTGCTCAGCCTCTTCCTGAGGTTGCCAGGGCCATAGGCCTTCACCAGCGGGACAAGGAGGAGCACGATGCCCAGGTTTGTGTTGTAAGAGACGAACCTCTGGGTGTCCCTTATCGCTCTCAGGATAGACTTCCCCACAGGTACCCTCTTTACATCCCTGAGAGCGGGCCCTATGGCTATGGCGCTGATGAGGAAGTCCTCGTATCTGAGATCGGGGAAATCCTTGTATCGGGTCACATTTCCCGGCTTCTCGGCGCTGGCCTCTAAGACGCACGCGCTCTGGGCGGCCCACACTACCTCATTGGGTTTCAGATGTCGCATCCCTAATCACTCATACATCTTTGGGCCGACAGTGATCCCAACCTTGGGCAGCCCCACCAACAGAGGGACGCCGATGATGGCGGCCCCCAAGGCAAACGCCAGTCGCTCCACAGGGGCAATGGGAAGAACGGCCAGCCATATCTCCCTGGGTAGAGCGAACATGATCAGGGCGATCAGGTTGCCCAGTGATTGGTCAACGACGGTGCACGTCAAAGCGGTGACGAACAGGCCAGCGAACATCCTGGTCCTGTTGTCCGATCTAAGCCAGTCCCCTCCCCGGATCCATCCTATAGCGATGGCCAGGAAGCCTAATAGATAGAGACAGGGGACGAACCAGGCCTGCCGGCCCAGAGGGAAGATGTACCAGACCAGGCCCAGAACCAGGACGGCTACCAGCGGCCAGATCCATCTTTTTTGCATGGCCAAGCCGGTCACTAACGCAGCAAGGGTGGGGATGACGAAGGTGATAGGGCCGAACACAGGAGGGACCAGCAGTCCTCCGATGAACGTTCCAATGGCCGCACAGATAGCTCCCGCCCATGGCCCGAAGAAGACGCCAGTAAGCGGTATAAGAGCGTTGCTAAGGCTGAAAGTAGCGCCGGTACCGATTATCGGCGTCGCGGGCAGGAGGACCGCTACGGCGATCAGCGCCGCCCACACTGCGATCACGGCAGGGTGAGTGGGGATTAATCCTCTCCTCTTCATGACTTATATCTCCTTTCCATGGCTTCAGGGGATATTCTCCCCCAGGCTTCCACTAACGTTTCACGTTTCACGTTTCACGTTTCAGATAAGTGTCTCGCTACCACCCCCTTTACCAGTTTCCCAATTTCAGTAGATCACAATTCCACCGATGTGAGGCGGTTGTACTGCCGAACGTGGGCTCGGAGTGCAACTCCGCGCCATCAATTGTGATGTACCGAATTTACCAATTTACCAATCACTGCCTCGCCCAGCTCCACCACCGTCAACACATTTCTGGGCAAGCCTAGATAGGCAGGGAGGGCCTGGGCCAATTGAGTGATCTGGGGCGGGGCTACATGGGTTCGCAGAAGCACTTCAGGTTGAGAAAATACAGCGGCCGGGGTATCATCTAACAGTATCTTCCCCTTCCGGAGGACGATGACCCGCTGAGCATATTCGGCCACCAGGTCCACATGGTGAGTGGCAATGACGATGGTGTGGCCCTCCTGGTGCAACCGTTTGGCGATCCCCATGATCTGGTGGTGGCCTCGATAGTCCTGTCCCATGGTGGGCTCGTCCAGAAGGATGATGTGGGGCTCCATGGCCAATACCGAGGCGATAACCACCCTGACCCGATCTCCTATGGCCAAGGCCAGCGGAAACTCCTGGCGAAAGCGCTCCAAACCCAGCATGGCAATAGCCTCTTCCACCCGCCTCACCACTTCGGGGTCAGGAAGGTTTAGGTTACGGGGCCCGAAGGCGATCTCCTCCTCCACCGTCTGGGAGAAGAGCTGCTGATCGGGGTTCTGCAATATAAGGCCGACCCGCCTGGATAGTTCAGCCACGGTGGTCTGACGTGTATCAAAGCCTTCCACCAGCATCCGGCCTCGCGTTGGCTTCAGGAGGCCCACGATGTTCTTGAGCAGAGTAGTCTTGCCTGCGCCATTCTGCCCGATGATGGCCACGAATTCGCCTTTCCCAACCTCGAAGCTGACATCCTCGAGGGCAACCACGCCATAGGGCTGGTAGATGTAAGTTAAGTTCTCCACCTTGATGTCAGAAACCAGGTTTTTCGCTTGATAAAGTGTTGTTTGGCACTCCAGAACGTCCAGCGAGCAGTCACTGGCTTGGTTAGGGCGACAAAAAAACCTGGTTTCTCTCCACATGTCGGGTAGTGAATTGAGCAATTGCTCGATCCCTCTCCTCGCCTGCTCGGTGGTGATCGGGAATTCGGAGAGGTGGAGAGAGCGCTCCTTCAGATAGATCGCCAGTTGAGAGACCTGAGGGGGCCGGATCCCCGCACGCCGAAGCAACCCCTCTCTTTCGAAGACCTCTTGAGGAGTACCCTGGGCAATGAGCCGACCCTGGTGGAGGATGAGAACCCGATCAGCGAACTGAGCCACCTCCTCGCTCTTGTGGGTGGCCATGAAGATGGTCACATCGTATTCCTGGTTCAGTTTCCGTACCACTGAGAGGACCTCCGATGTGCCCACCGGATCCAGTTGGGAGGTGGCCTCGTCGAGCACCAGCACCTCCGGCCGCATAGCTAAGGCGGCGGCGATGGCCAATCTCTGCTTCTGCCCTCCTGAAAGGGATGTGGGAGAGCGCTCCTCAAAGCCCGTCAAACGCACGACCTGCAGGGCCCACCTCACTCGTTCGAGGATCTCATCCGCCTCAATGCACAGGTTCTCCGGCCCAAATGCCACCTCGCTGATGACCTTAGTGGTGAAAAGCTGGGCCTCCGGGTCTTGCAGCACGATGCCCACTTTCTGCGCGAGCTCAGCTACGCTGACCTCCTGGGTATTCAGGCCAGCGACGATGACGGAGCCCTCCATTTGCCCTCCCTGAAAATTAGGGATCACTCCATTCAGGAGCTGGCAGAAAGTGCTCTTGCCAGTGCCATGCTCGCCTAAGATGGCCACGAATTCACCTTTGGAGATGGTGAGGTTCAGCCCCTCTAAGGCATAGCATTTGGCACCCGGGTAACGATACGACACATCATCCATAACGATATAGGGCTCCCCAGTCCTGTACTGAGCGAAGCGAACGTGTCCCATTGCCTCTCCTAGCTTAAGAAATTCATCAGCAAAGCGGCCAGACAGTAGAGCGCAACTAAGGCAATGAAAGCCCAATCCCTAGGCTTCATGGCGATGTCCTCGATGTAAGTCCTCTTCCCCTTGGCCCCAAAGCCCCTGGACTCCATGGCTACAGCGGTTAATTGACCTCGGCGCATGGCTCCAATGACCAGTGGTGTTACCAAAAGGGGGTAGGCCTTCAGTTTGGCGATAGGGCCCCCCTTTTCGAAGGTGCGAAAGGCCCTTAACTTTTGGGCGTCCGTGATAAGCCTGGCCTCGGCCTGCAGGGTGGGTATCAGGTTGAGTGCGGTAGTAATTGTATAGGCGAGCTGATATGGCAGCCCTAAGCGCACGAAGCCCAAAGTGAGGAGGTGAATGGGCGTGGTCATGCTCACCAAGGGCAAAATGGGGATTATGGCCAGCAGCCTAGCCACGATGAGGAAAGCGAAGAGAACGCCTTCTCCAGTTATGTTGCCCTTGCCTCCAATGAGGGGCACAGATGGTGGGATAAGGGGGTTGATCAGTATGACCTCGCCTGGACGCAGGACGACCTGCACCACAAACAGAAAGGCTATGAGGCCTCCCCACATCTTGAGATGACTGCCCATGGTGCGGAGTGGTAACCTGGCGATGCACCACAGGGCAATGACCGTCAGCAATACAGCTACAGCGACATGGATGTGTTGGGTGACGAATATCACGATGGTGAAGAGCAACAGGAAGATGATCTTAGCTCTGGGGTCCAATCGGTGGAACAAACTCCGGCCGGGATAGTATTCTACGGGAGAATCCATTTTAGTCAGAAGTCTCCAGATCAACGATCTTTAACACGAATCTCGGAGCACCAGCTCGGTGGGCAGGAGCCGCCTTGTGGGAGGCTTGCTTTTGTCCCTGATTCTCTCCACCAGCATTTCAATGGCCACAGCCCCCATCTCGTGCTTGGGCTGGGCTACCGTGGTCAGGCTGGGATTGGTGAAAGAAGCAAGGGCGATGTCGTCGCAGCCGATGACGGCCACATCGTGAGGTATTTTCAGCTTCTTCTGGCTGGCGGCGCATATCGCCCCGATGGCCATCAGGTCGTTACAGGCGAAGACGGCGGTGGGTGGTTCGTCGAGGGCCAGGAGCTCTCCCATCGCCTGGTAGCCGCCTAAGCAGCGGAAGTCACCATGGACGACGAGTTCCTCGCTTAAGGGGATGTCGTGCTCTTCCAGGGCCTGCCGGTAGCCTTCCAGGCGTTTGTTGCTGATGTCCAGTTCCCGTGGCCCGGCGATACACCCTATACGGTGATGCCCCAGGCCGATGAGATGTTTGGTGACCTGGTGGCCACTTCCCACGTTGTCGGCGATGACCGTGTCCACCTCCACGCCGGGGAGCTCCCGGTCGCAGACGACGACGGGCATCTCCTGCTCGATGAGAGCCTGGACGTGGCTGGAGCTTTCGCCAGCGGCCACGAAGATGATGCCGTCCACTTTCTTCTCCTGGAGCAGCCCTATGTAATCGGCCTCTCTGTGCAGGTCGCCGTCGGAGTCGCACAGGATGACATTATAGCCCAGCTCGAAGCCCGCGTCCTCCACCCCTCTGGCCACCTCGGCCAGGAACGGGTAAGAGATGTCGGGCACGATCATGCCGATGTTTTGCGTCCTCCGGCGCCGCAGGCTCTTGGCGATGGCGTTAGGGCGGTAGTGGAGTTCGCTCATCGCCTGATAGACCCTGGCTTTAAGCTCATCGCTCACAAAGCGAGTCTGGTTGATCACGTGGGATACGGTAGCAGTAGAGACCCCGGCTCTTTCAGCAACGTCTTTAAGAGTAGCGATTTCGATCACCTCCATTTTAAACGATTACGTAATCGTTTAATTCAAATATAACACAAAAGGTCACAAAAGTCAAATTTGACATCCCCATGTTTTTATCCTATAATTGGTAAACGTTTACGTAAACGATTAACACAGGAGGGAAAATGGGTCCGCTAAACAAAGCCTATCTGGGCCTGGGCTCGAACCTGGGGGACCGCCAGAATAATCTCGTCCAGGCCCTGCAACAGATGAAAGCCCAGATCGCGGTGGAAGAGGTCTCCTCCTTCTACGAGACCGAGCCGGTGGGTTATTTAGATCAGCCGCGCTTCATCAACGCCGTCTGCCGAGTCTCCACGGGATTATCCCCCCAGGAGCTTTTCCACTTCCTGAAGCGCATCGAGCGGCGCATGGGGCGCCAATCCGCATTTCGTAACGCGCCCCGCCCCATTGATATTGACATCCTGTTCTACGATGACCTGATTATGGAATCGCCCGAGCTCACCATCCCCCATCCTCGCCTGGCCCAGCGCGCCTTCGTGCTTGTCCCGCTGGCCGAGATCGCCCCCACTTTAGTCCACCCGGTCTCGAGAACCACCATCGCTGAACTGTTGCGGGAGGTGGATTCCAGCGGGGTGAGGAAACTTCCCCGCAGCTTGCAGGCAGCCCTGGTGCGCGATATTCAAGAGACCCAGCCGGCCGTGCACGTGAGCCTGAGCCGGGTGGGGATCAC
>Ga0194110_10000813_pt1 | contig 40048 bp, 36 predicted proteins | sample TA2Kig1200mmetaG_FD_146192 | JGI IMG/M metagenome (GOLD analysis project Ga0194110, IMG submission 146192) | Freshwater microbial communities from Lake Tanganyika, Tanzania - TA2015032 Kigoma Deep Cast 1200m | ecosystem: Environmental > Aquatic > Freshwater > Lake | place: Tanzania: Lake...
AGATCCTCCAGAAACAGCCGGAGTGCCTCTGCCGCATCAGCGCTCTTAAGGCGTTTTGAAAACGTGAGATATCGGTTGGCCCAGTATGCGTAGAAGGTTACGTTTTTTTCCGGCGCGAGCTTTCGTGAAAGCAGATATTGCTGAAAATCGGGAAGGGTTTGTGAAGGTAACATTTTCTCTCTCATATAAGTTTCTGCCTATAATATACTGATTCTGCATAATTCTTTTTAATTTCAAAATGTTTGCCCTCTCCCCTCGCGGGAGAGGGCGGGGTGAGGGGGAGGCGCCCAAGTTAAAAAACAGCTTCTCACGGCAAGCCGGCGATGATTCTGCGGAATTCATCTTCGGTGAAGACCCGCATGGTTTCGGTCCGGATGTTGCCCAACGAACCAATGGCCAAAGCGAGCTTTGCTGCCGTTTCATCGTCCGGGCCTTCAGAGATGACAATCGCGTCGTACTGCCCCATGGTTAAGTAAAACTGCTTCAGTTCCCCACCAAAAGCTTTAAAGGCCTTTTTAGCCGCCTCAACTCGATTGGCGCCATCTTTGATTGTTTCCATGCCTTTTTGCGTATAGCGTATTAAGGAAATATAAGTGGGCATTGCCATACCTCCTTTCAATTCTTTGGGGCGCCTCCCTAAAAAATTAGATAGTGTCCATCCAGAAACCCCCTCTCCCCTTGCGGGAGAGGGCTGGGGTGAGGGGAATTAAAAAGGAAGTCTTAGAAATTTTAAACCCTTATCACCCCCACCCTTCCCTCCCCCATCGCAGGGGGAGGGGAAAAGGTGGCTTTCCGGATGAAAAGTAGATAGAAAATACATTATTCCCCTAAAAAAAGTAGGGGAATCCTTTGTGGGTTCCCTAAACGGGCAGCCGCATGGGCTGCCCCTATGGAATATGGTGATTGGTTAATTTTTCCCCCGCCCTAAAGGGGGGTGATTCGAGGAATATTTAGTTAAGAAACGAAAGCCTCCAAAAAGGTATATTTACCTTCTTGGAGGCTTCATATTGGAATCTTCCGAAAACCCTGTTTCAATGGGTATTCCCCTAAAGTTGGGTGCTATTTGGTTGGGTTAATTAAAAACGGGCCGGAAATAAGATGATGTTACCTTAATTAAAATCCCCTATCTTGTCAAGAACATTTTTCGGCACGAATTGACTCAAATTAAATGAGGATAAGGGGACGCCCTTAAGATTCTAAGTTGACAAACCTATTTGGATGTGGTAATTGAAAATGCATGCCAAGATTAGCCCGACTCGACGCCCCCGGCGTCTTGCATCACCTCATGATCAGGGGGATCGAACGCCGAAAGATATTCTGGAACGAGCAGGATCGTGAGGACTTTCTGTGAAATGGGGTCAGGCAATTGTAATAAAGTATTTTTTCTTCCCCCTTTTCTGCAAGTTCATTTCCATGAATTCCACCCTTCCTGCTAAATCCTTATCTCTCTGAAGTAGATTTTCAATTTTTCTCATTCCCAAGCTCACCGTCATGGGCTCCCGTTTAAAATACTGGCCAATATCCTTGACCCGCAAACCGGTCAACTTCCTCGCTAAATAACCAACCAGGTTTCGACCCAATGCCCCCCCCGTTCTCGCGTCAAAGAATAAATCCGGTCTGGCGAAATCCCCATTTGACCTATAACCTCCCGGACTATTTCCTTAAGCGGAATCTCTAAAAGAAAAGGCTCTTACCTCTTCTGCAAACTCTCCACTTTTTCAACAAATTCATCTTCTCCTAAATACCTCTGATCCTTAACTTTATAATATTCCTCTTGATGACCTACACTTAATCCCTCAAGGACAAATGGCCCTCAACGCTCACTTAAATTGACCCACTTATGCCAATAGAATTGACCCACCCTAAAAGTGTATTATTGCGCGCGCAATATGAGAATATTTTCACTCAACTATCTGATTTTTAAGCATTGTGGCTATACCTATGCTTATATAACCTGAAGTACTCCTGCCTGGGTTATTTTTCCTTAGCATAAGTGGGTCAATTCCTATGAGTGTCAAAGCCGTCGCTTCCCTCTAAAAATAGCATTCCTCCTTTCGAAATCGTGCCATGGCCATACGTTCCTATCCGGCACGTCTGTTATTAGGCGCTTAGCGCCTCATTAATACAAACATGTTTGTAAGAAAGAAATGTCTGTCGATAAATCTCCCCTTTCCCCCTTTGCCAAAGAGGGGTTAGGAAGGATTTCAGGTTTTTTCGCTGCCCGCCTGAGGCGGGCCACTTTTTCCGCGCAAGGTCGCGGAAAAAGCATAGCTTACTTAAACAAAGTTTTCTTCTGAAGATCATTCAATTTGCCATTTGATCTCTTCCGGAAATAATCCTGATTAAACCTGACCATCCCCAGTTTTCTTTTTTGGCCCGAGGAGGAAGGCCAGGATTGGGGTTTCCGCCCAATAAATCCCTTGACAAGTCTTGCTGAATTGTGTTACTAAAATGTCATTCGTAATATTATTTGCCACGAAAATACAAATAGTAATACCATGACCAATCCTTTACTGATAAGGAAATAAAGATAGGCAGCGAAGCTATATTTGAAAACCAGAGGGGAAAGGAGACTAAAGGATGTATTGCACGGGATGGATTGGAAGACTTGTACTCGGTACAGTTCTGTTCGTGCCCGCATTTGCTTGGGCCGCACATCCGCTCATTACCGATGATTCGGGGACCCAGGGGAAGGGCAAGTTCCAGTTTGAGCTAAATGCTCAGTATGACCGTGATGAAGAGACCGTTGCTGGTGTACCTACCAAGTCAACAGGCGAACAGGTTGGAGCCACGCTGTCCTACGGGATCATCGAGAACGCTGATCTTGTTCTTAGCCTTGCCTACGTCCGGGGCAAGGTTGAAGAAGACGGAACAACTGTCTACGATGAAAAAGGAATATCGGACACTACCTTTGAGGTCAAATGGCGGTTCTTCGAAAAAGAAGGCTGGAGCTTCGCCCTGAAGCCCGGCTTCAGTTTCCCGACCGGCGATGAAAATAAGGGTCTGGGCACAGGAAGGACCGGATATCATGTTTTCTTAATCGCTTCCAAGGAAGCAGCGGCATGGGCATTTCATGCCAATCTCGGATACATCCGGAACGAGAACAAGGTCGATGAGGAGAAAAACATCTGGCATGCATCTCTGGCCACAACCTATGAGGTCGTCAAAGATTTGAAGGTAGTCGGGAACCTCGGCATCGAACGGAATCCGGATAAAACGTCGGATAATGATCCCGCTTTTCTCATCGGCGGATTCATATATTCGGTTTCCAAGAACTTTGATCTCGACCTCGGCGTGAAATATGGCTTGACTTCGTCTGAGACAGACCTGTCCGTATTGGCCGGAATTGCCTTCAGGTTTTAACTCATACGTTACATAAATCACAACCGCATTCCGTGAAGGAGGAACGACCATGCATATGGCAGATGCTTTAATTTCCCCGGCAGTGGGGACGACGATGTGGGCCGGGACGCTGGCGGCAATCGGGTATGCGTCAAAAAAAATGAAAGAAAATGTCGACGACAGGATGATTCCATTGATGGGGGTCTTCGGCGCCTTCATATTCGCGGCCCAGATGATCAATTTCACGATCCCCGGGACGGGTTCGAGCGGACACCTGGGTGGAGGCATGATCCTGGCCATCATGCTGGGCCCCTATGCGGCCTTTCTCGTCGTGGCCTCGGTTCTGACGGTCCAGGCGCTGTTTTTTGCAGACGGCGGCCTTCTTGCCCTCGGATGCAACATCTGGAATCTGGGTATCTATCCCTGTTTTCTCGCTTATCCGTTGATCTATAAACCGTGGGTGGGGGGCAAGCAGGGTCCCAGGCGAATCCTATGCGCATCGCTGGTGAGCGTTGCCGCTGCCCTGCAACTCGGCGCATTTTCGGTCGTCATGCAGACGCTTTTGTCCGGTAAGAGCGAGCTGCCCTTCGGCTCTTTCGTTCTTCTGATGCAACCAATCCACCTGGCAATCGGTATTGTCGAGGGTTTGGTTACCGCCGGCATCATTAGCTTCGTCCGCAACGCCAGGCCCGAAATCCTTGAAAGCATCTCCGCAGCACGGCCGCTGGGCGCCCAAATTTCTGTAAAAAAAATCCTGGTCACGTTCGCGGTACTGGCAGTTATAACCGGAGGGGCCCTTTCGTGGTTCGCTTCTACCCATCCGGACGGCCTCGAGTGGTCCATCGCCAAGGTCACGGGTAAGGAAGAACTGGCTACCCAGGAGCGCGGGATCACTCTGATCCTCAAGGGCATCCAGGAAAAGACGGCCTTCCTTCCTGACTATAACTTCAGACCGGCTTCCCAGGAAGAAAAAAAGCAGGAGGAATCCTCCCCCTGGCCGGGGATTGAAGCAGGCACTTCGGTGGCCGGTATCGTCGGTGCAGCCATCGTCCTTGGAATCGTCATGCTCATTGGATTGGGAATCAGGTCCTTCAGAGGAAGACATAGATAAATAGGATAAAATCCCCCCGGTGCGAAGCCCCTGTATTCTTGTCGGATCGTATGGTATTCTTCATCTATGGAGGGCACCCTATTTTCCCGGATGAACCATGACGTTTGATGAACAATATTATAACATCGGCCGGCTGGATCGCCTCTCTTACCAGAACAGCCTCGTGCATCGTTTGGACCCGCGAGCGAAGCTGATTGCCACTCTGCTGTTCCTGTTCACCGTTATCTCCTTTTCCAAGTATGAGGTCCTCGCGCTGTTCCCGTTCTTCCTTTTTCCGGCGCTGATGATGACCATCGGAGAGATCCCCTTCCTGTTCATCCTAAAGAAAGTGCTGCTGGTTTCTCCTTTTGCGGTCTTTATCGGCATCTTTAATCCGTTGCTTGATCCAGGGCAGATCTTGGTTCCCCCCGGTTTCACCATGGCGGCGGGTTGGTTTTCTTTTTTCTCGATCCTGCTCAAGTTCGTCCTTACGATCAGCGCGGCGCTCCTCCTGATCGCCACCACTCCTTTTCCCACGGTTTGTCATGCGCTTAGAAGCCTCGGCATGCCGTCGCTCTTCGTCTCGCAGCTCCTCTTCCTCTACCGCTATATTTTTGTGCTCGTGGAAGAAGCGATGCGGATGGTCCGAGCCCGGGACATGCGGTCGTTCGGCGCGAAAGGCACCGGGATCAAGGTTTTCGTTCGTATCATCGGGACCCTTTTTCTCAGGACCCTGGAGCGGGCCGAAAGGATATACTCCGCTATGCTCTCGCGGGGATTCCAAGGGGACATCCCCATCCTCAAACCTACCCATATCAGGGCTATCGACCTCGTATTCGTGGCGACGACCATCTTGTTCCTCGTCGTCTTCCGATTCTACTCCGTCACCGAAGGGGTTGGCCGCCTTGCGCAGGAGCTGTTTCGATGAGCCATCACATTGTTGAGTTCAAGAACGTATTCTATCGCTACCCCGACGGGACTGAAGCGCTCAAAGACCTTTCCTTCAGAATCATCCATGGAGAATCCGTCGGCATTATCGGCGCCAACGGCGCGGGCAAGTCAACACTTCTCATGCAGATGAACGGCTGCCTTATGCCGACAACGGGAACGGTGACCATCGGCGATCTTCCGCTTACCCGGAAGACAAGACAAGATATTCGTAGGAGGGTTGGCCTCATCTTTCAGAACCCCGACGACCAGCTTTTCATGCCGACCGTATATGATGATGTCGCATTCGGTCCTCTCAACCTCGGCCTGGACGAGGCGTGTGTGCGGGAACGCGTTGAAAAGGCCCTGAGCTTGGTTAACGGGCTGGAACTTCGGGACAAACCTCCCCACCATCTATCCGGTGGACAGAAGAGCGCCGTTGCCATTGCATCGGTCATGGCTATGGACCCAGACATTCTTGCCATGGACGAGCCTGCTGCGAGCCTCGACCCGAAGTCGAGACGGTCGCTTATTTCCATGCTCAAGACCTTTAAACATTCCAAGATCATTGCCTCCCACGATCTCGACCTTATCCTGGACGTCTGCCAACGCTGCATAGTGATTAGGGAGGGTACGGCAGCCGCCGACGGCCCTTCAGTAGAAATTCTATCGAATAAGACATTGCTCGAAGAGAACAACTTGGAGCTTCCATTATCACTCCAAAGGCGCCAACTATAGCGATTTCTTGGGGTATGAATAAGGGGACGCCCTTAAGATTCTAAGTTGACAAACCTACTTGGATGTGGTAATTGAAAATGCATGCCAAGATTAGCCCGAATCGACGCCCCCGGCGTCTTGCATCACCTCATGATCAGGGGGATCGAACGCCGAAAGATATTCTGGAACGAGCAGGATCGTGAGGACTTTCTGGATCGTCTCTCAAGGCTACTGCCTGAGACTGATACAGCCTGCTATGCTTGGGTTTTTATTTCGAATCATGCCCATTTTCTTTTCAGGAGTGGGCAAGTTTCACTGGCTACAGTGATGCGAAGACTTCTAACAGGATATGCGGTCAGTTTTAATCGCCGGCATAAGCGCAGGGGACACCTCTTTCAAAACCGATATAAATCGATAGTATGTCAAGAAGACACATATCTGCGGGAACTTGTGCGGTATATTCACCTGAATCCAATCCGGGCGGGAATCGTCGCTACCCTTTCAGACTTGAACGATTATGCTTACTGCGGGCATAGCGCTTTGATGGGCAGAAGAAACCGTGCGTGGCAGGATGTGGATTACGTGCTGAGTTATTTCGGGGAAACACGTAGGCGAGCAAAAAAGGAGTACTGGTCTTACATGGAGGCTGCTTTTAATCAGGGTCGCCGGAATGAGTTGAGGGGGGGCGGGTTGATACGAAGCCTTGGAGGATGGTCAGAGGTACGTAAGCATACTTTGAAAGGACAACCTCAACGCTCACTTAAATTGACCCACTTATGCTAAATAGAATTGACCCACCCTAAAAGTGTATTATTGCGCGCGCAATATGAGAATATTTTCACTCAACTATCTGATTTTTAAGCATTGTGGCTATACCTATGCTTATATAACCTGAAGTACTCCTGCCTGGGTTATTTTTCCTTAGCATAAGTGGGTCAATTCCTATGAGTGTCAAAGGATCGTGCCAATCTCTGAAATTCTCCAAAATTTCCCAAATGAAAAGCATATCCGAACCGCTATTACCGATAGAAATCTACACCACCGGACAAAATTTGTCACCCGATTAGTTCAGGAAGAAGTCACTACCTGGCTTGATAGTATCCTTCAGGTCAAATTCTAACTCTTACGGAAAAAACTCAACCAAGGGCGTGAATGTAATATTACCTCTTTAAGATCAAAGAAAAAATTAAGATTTTGAAGATGATTGGCGAATCAGTAAGGCTGCGGTCATCCCGGTAAACGCGACCACGGCTGAGAGGAGGAAGGCCGGGGTGAAAGAGCCGGTCAGGTCGGCGATTTTTCCGGCGACCGGCGGGGCCAGGGCCTGGCCGATGCTAAAGATCAGGATGCAAAAGCCCAGGGCCGCCGGGGCCCGGCGGGCCCCTACTGTATCGCCCACCGCGGCGGCGATGATGGAGGGGACAGACCAGGCGGTCAGACCAAAGAGAATAGCAGAGGCCAGATAGCCGTTGCTGGATTTGACCAAGCCGAAAATCAGGTAGGAAGTCCCCTGGGTGAGGAGGACAAGAGCCAGGCCGTACTTGCGGCCGATGAAATCAGAGACCGTTCCCCAGAAAGGGCCGCAGAAGATGCTTAAGACGCCCAGGAGCATTAGATATTCCCCGGCCTTTTCCGTGCTGATCTTGGCTTCATTGATCAGGTAGGCCGAAAAGAATTGCATATAGATAATGTAAGAAAAGCCAAAAGTGAAAAAAACTCCTGCCAGGTGCCATAGGGAGCGGGAAGTGTAGAGGCTCCTCCCCGGGAAAGAATCGGCAGAAGGTGGGAAGACGGATGACTCCCCGACGGGTCGCAGGTTTTTTTCCTCGGGCCGATTGCGGATCAGCCAATAATTCAGCAAGGCGATCAGTAAAGTGATCCCGCCCAAAGTATACCAGCATACTCTCCATCCCGACCCGGGAAAACTTTCCAGGATCTTGGGGATCAAGGGGCCCAGCATAAGAAGGGCAATGCTGGAGCCACTGACCAGGATTCCAGTCGCCATACCGCGGCGCCTGGAGACAAACCAGGCCGAGGCTAAGGCCATGATGGGGACGTTGGAGCCGGCGCTTCCAGCGCCCGTGAGCGTGCGCATGGCCAGGGCGAATTCAAAGGAGTCGGCCAACCCGGTTAAAATCAGGCTGACAGCCACCAGTACCAAAGAAGCGGAAATCACCCGACGCGGCCCGAAACGGGTTGCCAGATAGCCCCCAAGAAACGCGAAAATCATGTAGCCGATGAAATTTCCTGTGCCGATCCAGCCCATCTGGGCGTAGGTTAAAGATAAAGCTTCTTTCATGGAAGGGAGGATGGGAGTGTAAGCGAAGCGCCCGAACCCGAGGGCCCCCATGACTCCGATAAAACCGGTGAAAAGAATGACCCAGCCGTAATGGATCCGGGAATTAACGCTTTTCATAATTGTTCAATAACATAGTTCCCCGGTTTTCTGAAGAAGAATTTAATTGACGATGGATTTTCCATTGCGTATGATTTCTTTGCCTGACAACGTAAGATTGATGTTCTCGTAAAAAGTCATCAGAACCATGGTTTCGTAAAAAGCTCCAGGTGCAAGGCGCGCAAAACCTGAGGAGTGAAGCGTACTTACAGGTACGCTGCAACGACGAAGGTGAAGCGCAACGCCGCAGATGGACTTTTTACGAAACCATCAAGATTAAGGCAGCTGGTTATTCCGGACTTGACCCGGAATCAAGTTTTTTTCTGGATTCCCGCGGGAATGACGCGGTCTATGGTGGTTAATTACTATGGGTATAGCGCGGATACCGAAAGGAAAATATGAGAGTTTTCGTAACAGTTTAGCGATTTGAAAAAATGGCACAAAAGCCTTTGTTGAGGGCTGGGGGTTAGAGCGGAACGCGCCGGAAGCATCGGTTGGGTTTCCGCATGGCCACGAAGACAGAAGATCTTTTCCTCCGGAGGAGGCGGGGGTTCTTGCCCGCCCCATATGCGGAGAAATAAGCGCCTTATGATTCCAAGCGTTCCGCTCTGGCCCCCGGCCCCTGGAATCCCTTGGCCTTTACAACACACCTTTTTTCAAAGAGCTAAAGTGTTACAAAAAATTAAGTTTTCCCTGTTGTGATCATCTTATGATAAAGCGGCGACATATCCCTGAGGCGCTTAACTATCCGGGGCAGCGCCTCAACCACGTAATCTATATCCTCTTCTGTGTTATTCCACCCCAGGCTGAAGCGAATGGCGCTCTGGGCGATTTCGTGCGGTATCCCCATGGCCAGGAGCACATGGGAAGGCTCCAGAGACCCGGAAGTGCAGGCCGAACCGGAGGATACGGCAATGCCTTCCAAATCCAAATTTAAAAGCAAGGACTCTCCTTCGATAAATAAAAAACTCATATTCAGGGTATTGGGTAGCCGTTGGGTGGGATGGCCGTTTCGTTTTACATGAGGAACCCGCTTGATGATCTCCTGGTTGAGACGGTCCCGCGAAGCATTGAGATGTATTTGGCGTTTTTGAAAATCCCGCAGGGCAATCTCACTGGCCTTGCCCAGCCCGATGATATAAGGGATGTTCTCGGTCCCGGCCCGGCGGCTGCGTTCCTGGGCGCCTCCGTGGATAAGGGAGGTCAATTTCGTACCCTGGCGGATATACTGGGCGCCAATCCCCTTGGGCGAATAAAGCTTATGGCCGGAGAGGGAAAGAATGTCCACGGGCAATTGTTGCAAATCGATGGGAAGCTTTCCCACAGCTTGCACCGCGTCCGTATGGAAGATCACCCCCTTTTCCCGGGCTACCTCCCCAATCTCCTGCACAGGAAAAATTGTGCCGGTCTCGTTATTGGCGAACATGATGGTAATCAGGATGGTTTCAGCCTTGATGGAACGGCGAAGTTCTTCAAGATCGATCAATCCTTCGCCGTCCACGGGAAGATAGGTGACTTCGTAGCCCATATTCTCCAGAAACTGGCAGGTATGCAGGACGGCATGATGCTCCACCTGGGTGGTGATAATATGCCGCCCTTTTTCCTTAAGGGCAAAGGCCACGCCCTTAATGGCCATGTTATCACTCTCCGTACCGCAGCCCGTAAAGATGATTTCTTCAGGGGAAGCATGCAAAAGGGCAGCAACTTTCTCCCGGGCTTCGTCTAAATATTTTTTCACTTCCCGCCCCGCCCAGTGGATGCTGGAAGCATTCCCGAATTGGTCCCTGAAAAAGGGCATCATCGCCTCCAAAACCTCCGGATGAACAGGGGTGGTGGCGTTATGGTCCATGTAAACGCGCCGCATTGTATGGCTCCTCTTAAATATTCTCGATTCTTCTCCCCAAGGATGGCCAAGAGGGTTTAAGGGTTCGAGAGAGGCAAGGTGGGGAATAGACTGTTCTTTTTCACATGAAGTGGGATTCCATGGCCCGCGGCGGGCAGGCTTTGATGCAAAGTTCGCAGGCGCTGCACTTCCCCGAATCGAATAAAACTTCCATGTTCTTGCGGTTGATGTAGAGAGATCCGGTGGGGCAAACTGCCGTGCAGGCTCCGCAGTGAGTGCATTTATTGTCGTCCCGGGCGATGTCTTTCTCGATTGGCTCCACGACTACGCCGGCTTCGGCCAGGTACTCCATACCTCTTTTAAAATCGGCCTTCGGACCGCTCAACTCCAGGACCATAAAACTTTCCTGCCGGGGCAATACGCTGGCTTTTAGAATGTTGAAGCTCAAGTTGAATTCCTTGACCAGCTTATAGACAATGGGTTTGTTCCAGTTTTCCTTGGAAAAATGGAGAACGATTTTTTTAGAAGTCATAGCCCACCTCCTGAAAAGTATAAATTTAATAGGACGCAGATTTACGCAGATAACCGCAGATAATTATTTTCTTTTTAGTTTATCCTGATAATCTGTGTACATCCGTGTCCAAAAAGGAAATTCCTATACGATATGTTTAAAAATAATATACTTAAGTATTATTGTCAACAACCACCAAGGCCTTCACTTTACAGAATCGCTATTCGTGGCACGGGGTTCGGGCGATGAGCGCGGGCAGCATCGGTCGGGAAAAGCCCTTCCAAAAGTTCTAAACCGTTTCTCTGCAAAATGAGGCGGGGTGTCTTTTCCCGCCCGGTCAATGAAACAATCCGCGCCTCATGCGGCCAATCCCGCCGGGGCGGGACCCGAACCCCGTGCCTGGGAAGGATCATCCAATAAAGAATCATTCTTGGCCACAAAAAGTGAAGGGAGGCAAGCCACCAAGGCAAGTGGGGAATTCCGAATTTAACAGGCCTTGTTTTACTACCTTCTTTGTGTTATAAACACACCAACTCTTCCAGAAAATCTCCAAGAAGGAGAAAATTAAAATGGCCTTGATTGTCCCTTTTCAGGGTATTTTTTATGATCAAAAAAAGGTTGGCGACTTAAGCCAGGTGGTCGCCCCTCCCTACGACGTCATTTCCCCGGAAGCTCAGGATTCCTTCTACCGGCGACATCCCCAGAATGTCATCCGCCTGATTCTGAACAAGGAAACACCCGGGGACACTCCGCAAGACAATCGCTATACCCGCTCCGCGGCCAACTATAGGGCCTGGCTTAAAGAGGGTATCCTGGCCCGCTCCAGTGCCCCCCAGTTTTATTTTTTGCAAGAACAATTCGATGATTTTACCGGTCTCGGGGTCAATGGCGATTCCTCTCAACGCAGGAAAGTTCGCCAGGGCGTAATCGGCCTCGTCCGTCTGGAGGAATTCGCAGCCGGTGTGGTCTTGCCCCATGAAAAGACTCAAACCAAGCCTAAAGCAGACCGGCTGGCCTTGATGGAAGCTTGCCGGGCAAATTTATGCCAGATTTTTTCGCTGTACCCAGATCCGGAAGGAGTCATGACCCAGATTTACGAAGAGGTCTTTTCCTCTCCCTCAGGTCCGGCTTTGGACATCACCGACGGGGACGGGTTTCGCCATAGACTCTGGATGGTCAACGATTCGAAAATCCTCAAAAAAGTAACGGAAATTATGGGGCCCAAGAAGATCTATATTGCCGATGGGCATCACCGCTATGAAACTACCCTGACTTACCGGGAGCGCCAGCGCGCCCGCTTTCCCAACAACACGGGGAAGGAAAGCTACAATTTTACCATGATGTACCTGGCGGCCATGGAGGATAAGGGACTGGTGATCCTGCCCACCCACCGGGTGGTTATGGGCATAGAAGAATTTCATGTCTCCTCTTTCATGGAACAAATCGGCAATAGTTTTTTCATCGAATCATTCGCTTTCAATGCCCAGAACGAAGGGATCGTCCGCGAGCAATTTCTGCGGAAACTCGCCTTGCGGGCTAACACAGGACGAACCCTGGGCATGCTTTTGGGACAGACTTCGCAATATTTTCTCCTCTCTTTGAAAGAAGATCGCCTCCTGGATCAAGCGGCCCCGGGATTATTGCCAGTCCTGAAAGATCTGGACGTGAATCTCCTCCATATTCTTATCTTGCAAAAGCTGTTGAAGATCGGTCCTCAGGAATTAGCCGCCGGAAAGAATGTGCTCTATTGCCAAGAATCCAAGGAGGCTGCGCTAACAGTTCAATCCGGCAGAGGGCAGATTGCTTTTTTCCTTAACCCCACCAAAGTGTATCAGGTCAGAGATGTGTCTTTAGCCGGAGAAACCATGCCGTCTAAATCCACATTCTTCTACCCCAAGTTGCTAAGCGGCTTGGTCATCAATCCCCTGGAACCAGATGAAGAAATTGTCGTTAAGTGACCAGGAAGAAACCCTCGAAACGCTTTTAGGGGGCCGGCTCAAAATCCTCCAGAAAAAAAGCGGATACCGTTTCTCTGTCGACGCCCTGCTCCTGGCCCATTTTACGGAAGTTCGCCTTAAAGACTGCCTTATTGACCTGGGTACAGGTTGTGGCATTCTCCCGCTGATATTAACCTGTCGTAAGAAAGCGGAAAATGTCATTGGTGTTGAAATTCAGCCTTCCCTTGCCGACCTGGCCAGGCGGAATGCCGCCTTGAACCATCTATCCTCACGCATTGAGATCTGGGAAAAAGACCTTAAGACCTTAAAGAGGGAGATCCCGGGGGGTACTTTTGATGTAGTTGTAAGCAACCCGCCCTACCGCAAAGTCGGTTCAGGCCGGATCAACCCCGGGTTGGAGAAGGCGCTGGCCCGCCATGAAATAAAGGCGGCTCTGAATGATATTCTTAAGGCCGCGCATCATCTCCTAAAAGAGAAGGGGCGCCTGAATATGATATACCCAGCATCCCGGGCAGCCGACTTGATTCATGAAATGCGTAAGTCTCACCTGGAGCCCAAACTTTGGCAATTTGTTCACTCCCACCAGAAAGATGAAGCGCGCCTTATGCTGCTGGAAGCTGTCAAAGGAGGCCAGGCCCAGGTCAAGGTTCTACCGCCTTTGTACCTTTATGACTCAGTGGGGCAATACACTACCGAAGCCCAGGAACTTTTTCTTTGATCTATCCTGGCCCTGAGGAGATAGCCCTTTTTATTTCCCGGTTATTTTTCAGTAAAGGACATGGCCAAAAAATCCGATACATATTCAAGGATTAATAGGGCCTTAGGGAATTGCGCGCCCGTATCCAGGTGGGTGAACGAGTCGTTGAATTACAGGCCGCCCTTGCGGACAGGGTAAAAAAACTAGAGGAAGCCCTGGTAAAGATTAAAACCCTCCAGGGGCTCCTGCCTATATGTTCCTACTGCAAAAAAATACGTAACGACCAGGACTACTGGCAGCAAATCGACACCTACTTGGCCGAGCATACTCAAGCCGAATTCACCCACGGCATTTGCCCGGAATGCATTGAAAAGCACATCAAGGGGCAAATGGAAGCTCTGCAAAAAATGCAGGATGGGAGGAACGGGAAAATTCCTTGACAACCTGCCCTCAGGGGCTTTAAATTTTTACTATATACGACGATTAGGCTAAAGGAATCCAACCGTGTTTTTCCCGATAAAAGACGATAACCCCGTTTCTTCTTTCCCCTTCGTTACCATCGGAATTATCCTGGTTAATGGGCTTATTTTTTACCATCAGCTCACTTTGGATTTTACCGCAAGTCAACGCTTCATCTTTCAATGGGGGGCCATTCCATACCAGATCACCCGTGGAGAGGTTATACAGGTAATTCCTTCCATCCCTCTTCCCCTGACTCTTTTTTCCTCGATGTTCCTCCACGGTGGTTTTTTTCACCTGTTCGGGAATATGCTTTACCTCTGGATTTTCGGAAATAACATAGAAGATACCCTCGGCCATTTTCGCTTCCTCCTTTTTTACCTGATTTGCGGTCTCTTCGCGGGGGCGGCCCAGATTCTTTCTGATCCCACTTCTCCTGTCCCTATGATCGGAGCCAGCGGAGCCATCGGCGGCATCCTGGGAGGCTATCTGCTCCTCTTCCCGGGCGCGCGGATACTCACTCTGGTCTTTATCTTCCTCTTCATTCGCCTTATCCGCATACCCGCTCTGGTTGTTCTGGGGTTCTGGTTTTTCATCCAGGTCCTCAGCGTGGGACGGGGAGTTATTTCCAACGTGGCCTTTTTTGCCCACATCGGCGGATTCCTTGCCGGATTGGCGCTGGTGAAACTTTTTCAGCCGAAACCAACAAAAAGGAGATAAAGGTGAACTTTTTGCAAAACTCTTGAAAGCAAGAGGAAGTCGTCATTCCGGGCAAGCGAAGCGCGACCCGGAATCCAGGATTTTCGAGCAATTCTGGATTCCGGCTTTCGCCGGAATGACGGAGTAAGCGACTTTTGCAAGAAGCTCAGGTGATTACATTTTTTCGCCGCAGAGGACAGAGAGAATAACTAAAGAAAAAAGTGCCTAAAGTTATTAAAACTGTTCAACCCTAGCGATTTATGCCTTTGGCCTTAGGCCTTATTATTTTATTTATTGCTCTGTGCCCTCTGTGGCAAAAATATAATCAGAATAGAATTAATTATGAATTCTGATGTCATTTACGGTATCAATCCGGTTCTCGAGGCCTTGAGGGCGGAGAGGCAAATTCTCCACAAAGTTATCCTCGCTGGGGGCAGGGAAGGCTCTTCGCTCCAGGCTGTTAGGCAATTGGCCCAAAAAAAAAATATCCCCATCCAGGTTTGTCCTAGGGAGGTTTTGAGCAAGTTGGCCAGGACTGAGCACCACCAGGGGGTCATCGGCCTGCAAGCTGAAACCCTTTACACTTCCTTAGAAGAATTGCTGCAATCGATCCGCAAAGCGCCTGGTCCCGGCCTGGTTCTCCTACTGGATGGACTCGAAGACCCGCAGAATTTTGGCTCACTCATTCGCACGGCCGAAGCCTGCGGCCTCCAGGGCATTGTCATCCCCAAAGACCGGGCTGTGGGCATTACGCCCGCTGTGATCAAAGCTTCGGCAGGAGCGGCCGCACATATTCCGGTGGTGCGGGTCACCAATTTGGCCAACACTCTAAAAGAGCTGAAAGAAGAAGGCTTCTGGATCGTGGGGGCAGATGCCCGGGGAGGAAAAAGTCTTTATGAGATGAAATTTGATATGAACGTAGGCCTGGTCATCGGCAGCGAGGGCAAAGGAATTCGCCCGCTGATCTTGAAAAAATGCGACTATACCGTCTCCATTCCCCTGAAAGGGAAAATCTCTTCTCTTAATGCCGCCATTGCCGGCGCTGTTATCCTATTCGAAATCCTGCGCCAGCAACTCAAAAACAAAACAAAGAGTTCGGAGTAATGAGCTCGGAGTTCGGAGTATTTAGTTTATAAGCGCCTAACTCTTGATGATCTCGTAAAAAGTCACGAGAGGGTCATTGCGAGCGCCAGTGAAGCAATCTCGTTTTTGTAAGCGCCCGAAAATACAAGATTGCTTCGTCGTCCCGCAAATGCGGAACTCCTCGCAATGACAAGAACAGGACTTTTTACGAGTCCATCAACTCTTAACCCAACTTCCGCACTGCGAACTGTTTTTTTGACGGGCCCGGTCCCGGGTAAATATCTTCTGTAAAAACTGTCCAGTATAGGAACGGGGGATATTGGCCACCTCTTCAGGAGTTCCCTCGGCCAGCATTTCCCCTCCGGCGTCTCCCCCTTCGGGGCCGAGATCGACGATGTAATCCGCAGTCTTGATGACTTCTAAATTATGCTCGATGACGATTACGGTGTTACCCGCGTCCACCAGGCGATTTAAAACTGTTAGGAGTTTGCGGATGTCGTCGAAGTGCAGGCCGGTGGTGGGTTCGTCGAGGATGTACACGGTCCTGCCCGTGGATCTTTTGGAGAGTTCCCGGGAAAGTTTGACCCGCTGGGCTTCTCCACCCGATAGAGTGGTCGCCTGCTGCCCCAGCTTGATGTATCCCATGCCTACGTCAGCCAGGGTCTGAAGCTTCCCGCGAATTTTGGGGATGGGCTCGAAGAACTTCAAGGCCTGGTCCACGGTCATATCCAATACATCCCAGATGTTCTTACCCTTGTATTGCACCTCCAGAGTTTCCCGATTGTAGCGCTTCCCCCGGCAGACTTCACAGGTTACGTAAACATCGGGCAGGAAGTGCATTTCGATTTTAATGATCCCGTCGCCCCCGCAGGCTTCGCAGCGCCCCCCTTTGACGTTGAAACTATACCGCCCCACTTGGTACCCGCGGGCCCGGGACTCAGGGAGCATGGCGAAAAGTTCCCGGATGTAGGTAAAAACTCCGGTGTACGTAGCCGGGTTGGAACGAGGCGTGCGCCCGATGGGGGATTGGTCGATTTCGATGACCTTGTCAACTTCAGAAGCTCCCAGAAGATCCTGCATCTTGCCCGGTCTTTCTTTGGAACGGTAGATCTTCTGAGCCAGAGCCCGGTAAAGAGTATCCAGAACAAGAGTGCTCTTTCCGGAGCCGGAGACACCGGTCACGCAGGTGAACAGGCCCAGGGGGAATTTTACGGTGATGTTCTTGAGGTTGTTTTCACTGGCGCAGACCAGGGCTAAAAATTTCCCTTTGGGTTTTCGGCGCAAGATCGGAATGAGGATATTCAACTTTCCGGAGAGGTACTGGCCTGTAAGGGAATTTTCCGCCCCTAACAATTCCTGCGGGGCGCCGGTGAAGACAATTTCGCCGCCGTGGACACCTGCTCCCGGGCCGAGGTCCAGGACATAATCCGCTTCTAAAATTGTTTCTTCGTCGTGTTCGACGACCAGGATCGTGTTTCCCAAATCTCTCAGCCGCTTCAGGGTAGAGAGCAGGCGGGCGTTATCCCGCTGGTGTAATCCTATGCTCGGCTCGTCGAGGATGTAAAGCACGCCCACCAGGCCGGAGCCGATCTGCGTGGCCAGACGGATACGCTCCGATTCTCCGCCGGAGAGGGTCGCCGAAGGCCGGCTCAGAGTGAGATAGTCCAGGCCGACATTCACCAGAAATCCCAGACGTTCGGAGATTTCTTTCAGGATGCGGCGGGCGATTTCCTGATCCCGCGGCGAAAGGCTAAGGTCGGCAAAGAACTCCAATGCCCCGCGGATGGATTGCTGCGTAACCTGGTGGATGTTCAACCCGTTGATTTTAACGAAAAGGCTTTCCTTGCGCAACCTGGCCCCCTGGCACATCGGGCAGGGGCGATTGTTCATGAACCGGGCCATCTCCTCGCGGATGATATCCGAGTCGGTTTCCCGGTACCTGCGTTCCAGGTTGGGAATGACCCCTTCGAATTCCCGGAAGTAGAAGTGCCGCCGCTCATCCCGGTCGCTATAAAATTTAATCTGTTCCCCGTTTGAGCCGTGCAGGATCACCTGCTGAACCTGCGGAGAAAGGGTATTGAAGGGGGCGTAGAGGTCGATATGATAATGCTCGGCCAGAGAATCGAGCATTTGGTGGAAAGGCATGGAGCTCCGTCCTTGCCAGGGAATGACGGCCCCTTCCCGGATGGATAGGTCTTTTTGGGGGACGATCAGTTCCGGGTCGAAATACATCATCGTTCCCAGGCCGTCGCATTGCGGGCAGGCTCCGTAAGGGTTGTTAAAGGAGAACATGCGGGGGCTGATTTCCGGAAGGCTTACCCCGCAATCGACGCAGGCGAACTTCTCGCTGAAGACCAGTTCTTCTCCCCCTACTACCTCCACTTTGACGATCCCATCGGAAAGACCAAGAGCCGTGCTAAGGGAGTCGGCCAGACGTTTCTCTGCTTTTTCTTTGACCACCAGCCGGTCCACCAGAACCTCAAGGGTGTGCTTTTTATTTTTGTCCAGACTGATCTCTTCGCTCAGGTCCCGGATGGTCCCGTCCACTTTGACCCGGGCGTAGCCGCTTTTGCGCAGATGTTCGAACTCCTTGCGGTATTCCCCTTTGCGGCCGCGGATGATCGGGGAAAGGATTTGCAGCCGTGTTCCGGATTCCAGGGCCATGACCTGGTCCACGATCTGCTGCACGGTCTGGGACTTGATCTCTTTGCCGCACTGAGGGCAGTGGGGTTTGCCGATACGGGCGAAGAGGACGCGCAGGTAATCGAGGATTTCGGTGACGGTTCCCACTGTGGAGCGGGGGTTTTTGGAGGTGGTCTTCTGCTCGATGGAAATGGCCGGGGAGAGGCCTTCGATGGTGTCCACGTCGGGTTTCTCCATCTGTTCCAGGAACTGCCGGGCGTAGGCGGAAAGGGACTCCACGTAACGCCGTTGTCCTTCGGCATAGAGGGTGTCAAAAGCCAGGGAAGATTTGCCCGAGCCGGAGAGACCGGTGATTACCACCATCTGGTTACGGGGGATTTCCACGGTGATGTTTTTCAGGTTATGTTCGCGGGCGCCGCGGATGATTATTTTGTCAGTAGCCATTCTATGTAATTCTTATTGATGATCTCGTAAAAAGTCGGCAGAAGCGTCATTGCGAGCGAAAGCGAAGCAATCTCGTTTTTATAAGTCCTTAAAAATACGCGATTGCTTCGTCGTCCCGCACTGGCGGAACTCCTCGCCATGACGAAAACGGGACTTTTTACGACTCCATCCTTATTGGACCGCAGATTTTCGCCGATATCCGCTCCACCCTCCCCTCTCCCGCCAGGGGGAGGTTAGAGAGTTGAACTTTGGGATTTAAGTTTTTTATGGGCCATTTGGGCCGCTAACTGGATGGCTTCTTCCATGGAACGGGAATTGGCCAGACCTTTGCCGGCGATGTCGTAGGCCACGCCATGGTCCACTGAGGTGCGGATGAAAGGAAGCCCCAGGGTTATGTTTACGGCGTCCTCAAAATGCAGAAGCTTCAGGGGAATTAAAGCCTGGTCGTGGTACATTGAGACCACAGCATCAAACTCACCCTGTTTAGCCCGGTAAAAAAGAGTGTCTGCTGGCCAGGGGCCTGAAGCTAAGATTCCTTTTTTACAGGCCCCCTGGATCGCCCTGGAGATGATTAATTCTTCCTCTCCAAAAAGTCCGTTTTCGCCGGCATGAGGGTTAAGGGCGGCCACAGCGATGCGCGGGGCGCTTCGGTCAAAGTAATCCCGCAATCCTTTATCCACGATCTCGATGACCGAACGGATTCTCCCTTCCTGCATAAGATGGGGAACATCCCGCAAAGGAAGATGGGTGGTCACTAAAGCCACTTTTAAGCGCTCCCCGGCGAGCATCATGACAAATTCCTCTGTCCGGGAAACGTCGGCCAGGTATTCCGTGTGGCCGCGGAAGGGAATTCCGGCTCCAGAAATGGCTTCCTTGCTCACAGGGGCGGTGACGATTGCATCCACTTTTCCGGTGAGGGCCATTTGGGCCGCCTTCTCCACATAGGCGAAAGAAGCGCGTGAGCTGTCCCGCGGGGGAATATCCCGAAAATCTTTACCCGGGGGGAAATGGGAAAGAGGAAGGAGAGGCAAGACTTCCGGTGGAAAATCCCGGGCTCCCTCCGCTGCCTCAATTACCTTGAGCCCTAAACTCAGAGCCTCCACTGTTCTGCTAAGGACATGGAAATCCCCGAGGACCAAAGGGGCGCAAACCTGGCGCAGGGAAGCCTGAGCCAGGGCTTTGACGACTACTTCCGGACCGATTCCCCGTGGGTCGCCTATGGTGATGGCCACCTTAGGTTTCATATCTTTATTTTCGTAAGCCATAGGAATTCTGGGAACGCAGATGAACGCAAAGGGTCAGGATTGCAATTTCGAGTACAGAAGGCAGAATTCGGATTACGGGATGGGGTCGGTGTAAATCTGCCCATTTTAGAATTATAGCCGGGTTTCGACGTAGGCTTTGGCCCTCAGGCTCTGCATCCAATCTTTAAATTTTTTTTCAACCTCTTCCTGCATTTTGGCCTCGCGAATCCTATTCTGGACTTCGGCGAACGGTTTGGGTTCCCCGCCTTTGCGGTCCAGAACCCGCAGGATATGAAACCCTTGCGGTCTTCTGACGAGATCGCTTATCTCTCCGACTTTCAGCTTGAAAGCGGCTTCCTCCAGCTCGGGAAGCAATTCTTTGTGCTTAAAAAAACCCAGAACTCCCCCTGCGCTGGCCTCCGGACTGCGGGAATGATCCCGGGCCAGTTGGGCAAAGTCTTCCCCTTGGCGCGCCCTGGTCAGGAGAGACTCAGCTTCTTTATGGATAGCCCTGATTTTTTCTTCCGCGGTCTCCTGCGGAATGGGGAGGAATATCTGTTGAACCTTCACCTCCAGGGGGTCGGTGTATTCTTTTATATTTTCCTGATAAAATTTTCTCAGGTCTTCCTCATTGAGGACAATCTTCGATTTGATATCGCGGTTGATCAGGCGCATTTTTCCCAGGTCATCGCGGATATGACTGCGATAGACCGAATAACTTGTTCCCTCTTTAGCCAGGGCCATCTTCAGGTCATTCATGGTCATGCGATTCTGCTTGAGGATATCATCGATGGCCGCATCCACCTCCCGTTCGGAAACTTCCACCTTCCTCTTTTTAATCTCCTGATCCAGGAGCTTGTTCTCGATCAATTGATTCAGAATTTCCGCCCGCGCCCTTCTCAATTTTTCTTCCCGCTCTGAAGGAATGGAGGATTCTTTAACCTGGTGGAAGAAACGGGCCCCGGCCTCCTCCATTTCCGACAGGGTGATAATTTCATTATTGACCACGGCCGCTATCCGATCCACAACCTGGCCCCGGATGTCAGCGGGGAAAAGAAATAAAAACGCGGTTATTAGATAGAATATTTTTTTCATGAGTTTAAACCAATTTAATTAAATTTATTATACAGGAATTTCCTTTTTTATCCTTCCCCCTCACCCCGCCCTCTCCCCCGTTTGCGGGGGAGAGGGGAAGGGTGAGGGGGGTTAACTTGAGCCACAGAGGGCAATGTAATTTTATTAATCCGCATCCAAACCTTATTTTTATTTCGTCCCGCCTTTCGCGGGGTAAGGAGCCTAAATTTTGATGTTAGCACTTCAGAGGATCTCCAGCAATAACTTTTTGGTTTCTTCCAGCATCCCTCTCCACCCTTTTTCTGCCGGACGGAGCTTTAAGCGCTGATCCGGCGTAAACTCCCTCCTCCCCTTGCCCTGGGCCAGAACAGCCACCAGCCGCCTGGGATCCACGGGGGAGTCCTGGTCGAAGGTCAGGACAACCTTTTCTTTTTCCGTGTACACCCGCCGGATTTTTCCTTTCTTTAAAAGGAGCTTCAGATTCATCACTTCCAGCAGATTTTGCAGAATTAGGGGAAAAGGCCCGTAGCGGTCCCGCAGCTCTTCGCCGATTTCCCGCACCTCTTCCTCCGTCCTGGCGGAAGAAAGGCGCCGGTAAAATACCAGCCTGTGGTTGATGTCCTCAACATAATCGCCGGGGATGGATGCCGGGATGGGCAGGTCGATCTCCGGCTCAATCTCCGCGGCCACCTCTTCTCCCTTCAATTCCTTAACAGCGTTCTCCAGAATCTGCAGGTACATGTCAAAACCCACGGCGGCAATGTGGCCGGATTGAATGTCTCCCAACAGGGCTCCGGCTCCGCGGATCTCCAGGTCATGCATGGCCAGTTTCAGGCCGGAGCCCAACTCGGTTACTTCCTGGAGCGCCTCCAGCCGTTTACGGGCATCTGATTTTAGCGTGGAAAGGCCGGGAACCAGAAGATAGGCGTAGGCCCTTTCTTTCGACCGTCCCACCCGCCCCCGGAGCTGATACATCTGGGCCAATCCCAATTTATCCGCCCGGTTGATGATGATGGTATTGGCCGAGGGAAAGTCCAGGCCGGATTCGATAATGGTGGTGGTCAGCAGCAGGTCGACCTCTTTCTTGACAAAGGCCAGCATGACCCCTTCCAGGTCCCGTTCGGCCATCTGCCCATGAGCAATGGCCAAACGAGATTCCGGAAGCAATCTGCGCAGGAGTTTTTCCATGGCCGGGATGGACTGCACCCGGTTATGGACGAAGAAGACCTGCCCACCCCGGCGTAGTTCGCGACGAATAGCGTCGCGGATGACCTCTTCGTCGAACTCGGTGACATAGGTGCGGATGGTCAGCCGATCTTCCGGCGGGGTTTCGATTACGGATAGGTCGCGAATGCCCCCCAGAGACATCTGCAGGGTCCGGGGAATGGGGGTGGCGGTCAGGGTAAGGGCGTCCACGTTGGAGCGCATATATTTTAGCTTTTCTTTATGCTTTACGCCGAAACGGTGCTCTTCGTCCACGACCAGCAAACCTAAGTCCCTGAAGATAACATCCCGCTGCAGCAGTCGATGAGTGCCGATGACCAAGTCCACTTTTCCCCTGGCCAGTTCTTCTAAAACCTGCTTCTGTTCAGCCCGGGACCGAAACCTGCTGAGCATTTCTATGCGGAAAGGATAGGGGGTAAAGCGGCCGGAGAAGGTTTGAAAGTGCTGCTGCGCCAGAACGGTGGTGGGCACCAGCACGGCCACTTGCTTTCCATCCATCATAGCCCTGAAAGCGGCCCGCAGGGCCACCTCGGTCTTGCCGAAGCCGACGTCCCCGCAGACCAAACGGTCCATGGGCTTCTCACTGTCCATGTCAGCCTGGACATCGGCAATGGCCTGCAACTGGTCCGGCGTCTCCTCGTATTCGAAGGAAGACTCGAACTCCCGAAGAAATTCACCGGCGGGAGCGAAGGCATGCCCTTTCACAACAGTCCGGGCGGCATAGAGGTTTACGAGCTCTTCGGCCAGTTCCCTCAGGAAGTGTTTGACCCGTTTCTTGGCTTTCTCCCAGGAAGCGCCGCCGAGTTTATCCATCCGCGGGCCATCGTCCCCGCCCCCCACGTATTTATGCACCAGGTTCAGACGGTACACGGGAAGGTAAAGCTTATCGCCTCCCTGGTATTCGATGAGGAGGAAATCATGCTCCTCTTCTCCCAGGGTGAGCTTCAACAGGCCCCGATAAACGCCGATGCCGTGGTCCATATGGACGACATAGTCATCCGCTTTCAGCTCGCTGAATGCGGCCAGGGCATGGTCCTTCCGGGAAACAGCCGGGCGTTTCCTCGGGCGTTTGTCGCCAAAAAGCTCGCTCTCCGCAATGAGCATCAACCCGGCCCGGGAAAAGACAAATCCCCGCGAGAGGTCTCCGATCAAAAGAGTAACATCCCGTCCGGCAGAATGGGCGGGAATCCACGTGGAAAACGGTTTCCTTAGTATCTGTATGCTTAAAGCATGCCTTTCGAGCATCTCTTCCAACCGCTGGGCAGAGCGTACGCTGGAACAGGTCAAAAGCGCAGCTATTCCTTTGTCAGCTGCGGAACGAATGCGCTTTGCTAAAAGGTGCAAGAGCCCTTCTTCGGATTTGGAAGAAAGGAGTTCGGAGCGCAAGCGTTCATTCGATTCCGTCTCCAAATGCTGCCACCCGGCCGCGCTGGGTTCTTTCCACACCTGTAAAATCTGAAAGGCCACCCGGGAGAAGGCTCCACTCAGCCCGGCAAACTCTTCCGCTGGTAGAAAAAGCTGTTCCGGGTTCGGCCAGAATTCTCCCCGGTCAGAAGCATGCTGCCAGGCTTCTTTAGCCTCTTCCCAGAAACGAGCCAAACCTTCCTCCAGCTCGGGTGGTTTTTCGAGAAAAATGACGGTTTGGGGGGGGAGATAATCGAAGAAGGTTTCCAGCGCTGAATAAAAAAAGGGCTGAAAAAATTCAACGGATGGAAAAGGGATGCCCTGCTGCAGCTTTTCCCGAAGGTTCTCCGCCGATTCCCGCAGCCCAGGGTCGTCGGGCAGTGCGGCGGAAAGCTTTTCAACCGCCTGATCGATAAATTCCCGGAAGAATAAAACTTCTTTGACCGGCAGGATCAAGGCTTGCTCTAAGGTCTGGGAAGAACGCTGGCTATCCGGGTCAAAGGCCCGAATTGATTCTACTTTATCCCCGGAGAATTCCACCCGCAGGGGAAAAGAGGCAGAGGGAGAGAAGAAATCCACCAGGTGCCCACGTACGGCAAACTCACCCCATTCTGTGACCAGGCTGGCGCGGGTATAACCCAGGCCTTCCAGCCGGGATATCAGTTCTTCCCGGAGGAACTCCTGGCCGGAGGATATGGCGAACCCGAAGCGGCGGAGAACCTCCCGGGGGGGAACTCTAAGAAGAACTGCGGCTAAAGAGGCTACCACGATACCAGGCGTGGAGCCGGAAATAAGGTCATGCCGCACTTTCCATCGTTGTCCCATTACTTCGGAGGGCGGTGAGATTTTTTCGAAAGGTTTGAAGTCCCAGGCCGGGTAAAGGAGCACGGTTTGCTCCTGGCCGGTAAAGAAGAGAAGTTCCTTAAATAATCGTTCGGCTTTTTCCTCGTCGGCAGTCAAGACCAGGATAGGACTCGCCGCCCTGCGGGAAACCTGGGAGAGAACGTAGGCAGGAGAAGAGCCTTTCAGCCCATGAACCCGGAAAAGGGGTTCTCTGCGGGCGATCGATTCTAAGATCGGGTGGAAGGGATAATTTTTATCGATCTCCAGGTTCATGGAAATCGTCTCCATAAAGAAACCTCTGGCGCTCTTTTGCTATGCTGCCGGATTCGTAAGTTACCCGAACGGCAGATCTGGAAGCCACGGGGCAAGCCACTGGTGCAGGAGAGGAAAAGAATTGGTCAGCAAAAGGATTCCCACGATGATCAAAAGGATCCCGCCTACTTTGGTAAGTATCCCCAGGTAGCTGCGGGTTTTTTGAAAAGTACTGAGGAAGGTATTCAGGGCCAGAGAACAGGCGAAGAAAGGAAGTCCCAGTCCCAGGGAATAGAAAAGCAGAAGCAATATCCCCATTCTCATGTCTTCGGCAGTGCTGGCATAAAGCAGGATGGAGGCCAGGATAGGACCGACACAAGGGGTCCAGCCGGCCGCAAAGGCCACGCCGACCAGAAATGAGCCCAGGTAACCCAGGGGCTTGGTTTGCAGGTGAAACCTTTTCTCGCGCTGCAGGAAACCGAAAGAGAAGAATCCGCTGATTAAAAGCCCAAAAACAATGACCAGGATTCCTCCGGCGATCCGGAGGATGTCCTTGTGGACAGCCAATAATTGGCCGATAAACGAAGCGGAGGCCCCCAGCAGGGTGAAAAGAACGCTGAATCCTAAGATGAAAAGCAGGGAATGACCGAGGATAACCCTGCGCATTTTTCTTTGCGGGTGGTCGGCAGTAAGCTCTTCGAAGGAGAGGCCGGTGATGAACACCAAATAGGAAGGCACCAAAGGCAAAACGCAGGGGGAGAGGAAGGACAGCAGCCCGCCGGTAAAAGCAAGAAAGAAGGAAAGTTCCTGGGTCCCGCTCATGGAGAAACTCCTTTCTTCTTTTCATAGGGGCTCTCGCGCTGGCTGATCTCCAGGGGTGTTTCTTTCCGCACCTTGGGCATCGAGCCCCTGAGCAGCCAGTGATTCTGAAGGCCCTGAATCAATTTTTCCGCCTCTTCCACACTCTCGTGCGTCGTTGTCAGCAAACCGGGAATCTCCGGGGCGGCCTTTTTTACATTACCCGTGATAACCTTCACGTCTTTGGTTATGTCTTTCACATTTTCAGCGATCGCCGGAGCATCCCCTGTGGCCTTCTGCACGTGTTCCATGACTTTCGGCAGGTCCGCCGAGGCCTTTTTTACATCCTCAATGATCCTGGGAATCTCTTTTAAGGTGCGGTCCACTTCAGCCGTCACTTTAGGCAAGTCCCTGGAAAAATTGGAGGCGTTCTTAGTGATCTCCTCCACGTTGGCCGCGGAACGACGGATGGATTCAAGCGCAGCGGTTATTTCGGCGTGCATCCCCTGGTCCTGGAGGATCGCCCCCACGTTTCCCTGGCCATTTTTTAGCTGGGCGGTGATGAATTCCACATTTTTCAGCAAAGTGAAAAGTTCTCCCCGCGGATTGTTCAGTTTTTCCGTTACCGACTTCAGGTTATCCAGGGCTTCATCCACTTTCTTGAGGGGAGCCTTGACGTCGATCTCCTTCAAGATGTCCATTAGCTCCTTGGGCTCATGGGAGGCGAGGGTTTCCCCCTCGGTAAGAAGGGGCTGTTCCGGCGACCCCACGGTGACCTCCACGGTTTTCCCGCCGAGAAGACCGCTCACTATGGTGGCCTGGGAATCTTTGCGGATATAATTCTTGTAGGTTTCCAGAATCTCCAGGGTCAATTCAACCTTACTCTGGGGGTTGAGGTGGAGCGATTTCACATTCCCTACCTCCATCCCGGAAATCGTCACCCCTGTGCCTGGCTTCAGGCCATGCACCCGGTTAAACACCACTGAGTAATGATAGCGCTTTTCGAACCACTTCTGACCCCTGGCGATGAAGACCAGGGTCGCGACGACAAAGGCCAGCGCCAGAATAACAAAGATGCCTACGTAGCGGTCAAAATGTTTGATGCGAAAATACATCTGCATGGCGCTTTCTCCTCAATTCATCAGGTCAAGGAACCCGATTGTTTCATTTTATTTAGGCTGTCCTGCATCTCCCGGGCTGGGCCCTCGGCCACAATCCGCCCGCTCTCTAAGAGACCGATGCGATGAGCGATGGTAAAGGCGGGAAGCCATTCGCTGGTGGCCACCAAAAGGCTGGCCCGGGCTTGCTCTCGATACTTCTTTAAAACTCCGCAGGCCAGGCGGTCGGCTTCTGCTCCCAGGCCTGAGGCCGGTTCATCCAGAAAAAGGATTTCAGGTTCCAGTATCAGGGCTCTGGCCAAAGCTGCTCGCTTGCGCATTCCCAGGCTTAGCTGGGCGGGAATGGAGCGGTCATACTGGCGGTCCACTTCAAAAAGGGCCATTTTTTCGGCAACCCGGGCCTTTACCTCAGACTCTTTTAAGCCGGTGTGGTAACGCAAGGGCAAGGCGACGTTATCGTAGATGGACATATTACTGATCAGGGCGGCGTCCTGGAAAACAAAGCCCATCTTGAACCTGATGGCCTGTAAAGCTTCTCTGGAGGCCGTGGCCAGGTTGATTCCTTCGATCTCCACATTACCCCTAACCGGCGAGAGAAGCCCGCTGAAGAGTTTCAGCAGCACAGATTTTCCGCTTCCGCTCGCCCCCAGAACTACGTAAATTTCGCCGCGGCGCAGGCTAAAATTAAGGTTCTGGAATATCTGCTTTCCGTCAAGGCTAAAATCAAGGTCGCGGGCTTCAAGGACAATGTCCATAAGTTACAACCCTTTGGCGTAAGGCGTAAGTGGTGAGGGGTAATACGCCCTAAGCAACCCCCAACACCCCCCTTGCAACCCGTAACACGAAGCAGGCATTACGTTTTATTTTTTGTCCGGAAACTGGAATGGAATCCCTCGCTCCCCAACATCGAATAATCATTTTCTTCTTCCTTCGTTTCCCAGGTTTGGCTCCTCCTTGGTTTGGCCGATTAAGGGTTATAGGTAAAACAACACGGTTAGCAATACGTTGAACGTGAAGCAGGACAAAATCGCGCTCACCACGCCCCGGGTAGCCACCTGGGGCACCTCGATGGATGAATAGCGAACGGTTAACCCGTGATAGGTGCAAGTCAGAGCAATCAACAGGCCGAAGGCGGCGCTCTTCAGAATTCCGAAAATCAGGTCAGTGGCGGTCAGGGAGATCATCAATTCTTCCAGGAACACCGTCAGGTCCATGGGGAGAATCCACATGGAGACAATGAACCCCCCTAAGAGAGACACCCCATTGAAATAAATTGTCAGGCAGATCACGGCGATGGTTACGCCGATGATCCTGGGAGTGACGATAAAGTAAACCGGGTTGATGCCCATGGCCCGGATGGCTTCCAGTTCATGGGCAACGATCATATTGCCTATCTCGGTGGCGATGGCTGTTCCCGACCGTCCAATCACAATGAACGCCGTGAGCAGGGGCCCCAACTCCCGGATGATCACCAGAACCAGGATAGTGCTGATGAACTTTACGCCCCCGAGTAGAGCCAACTGGCTTCCCGCCTGTACAATAATGATTGCCCCCAGGGCCAGAGAAACCAGAGTGACAACTTTTAAAGCCTGCACGCCAGTAAAATAGATCTGGCGCAGGGTGATTTCCCAGACCAGAGAAAAGCCTCTTTGCCGCTCGGCCACAGCTTCTTTAAAGGCCAGATAAAGGAGGGTGGAGAGATCCAGGTAATAGCGCAACCTGCCGCTCATCCCTCGGCCAATGGAATCCACGGCCCCCAGACTTTTGCTGCTTAGGCTTCTTTCCACAGCTATTCCTTAAAAAAACTGTTCATACTTAACCAATCAGGGCCAGCCTTTCAGCCCAAAGCTGCCCTCAGAATCTGTGCCTGATCAGCGATGGTTGATTGCTGAATGCTTTTAAAAATATATCATTAACCCCAACAATTTTCTATGGCATTCTTGCCCCGCCGGGGGAAACGTGATAATAAAAAAGCACAAGGCTCAAAGAGAAAAGCGTTAAGGGAACATATGGTTTTAGAGAAAATCATCTTCACCCTGGGAACGAGCAATCGCAATTTTGATGAGTTTGTAAAACTTCTTCGATCATATGCCGGAGAGATGGTCGTGGACGTGCGCAGTTTTCCAAACAGTAAATTCCTACACTTCAGAAAACAAGCCCTGGCTCAGACTCTGGGTGAAGAAGGATTGGGGTATTATTATCTGGGTAAGGAGCTGGGAGGATACCGGAAAGGGGGTTATGAAGCTTATACCCAGACTCTTGAATACCTGGTGGGTATGGAACTTCTTGAACGGATGGCCTCCCGATGCCGATCCGTCATTATCTGTGCCGAGCGATTACCCTGGCGCTGCCACCGCCGCTTCATCGGACGGACCTTGCAGGAGCGGGGTTGGAAGGTTGTTCATATCCTCGATGGGGGAAAAATCTGGGAAGATAAAATTTATGAAATAGCGGAAAAAACAAGCCTGTTGCAATGATCATTCCCTAAAAACCCTTGACTAAGCTGCTTTTTCTTTTTAAGGTTATGCTGTCGGAAAAATAAGTTTAAAAATAAATGTTGATGAACTCGTAAAAAGTCTGAAAATGCCCTTTTCCGTCATTCCGGCGGAAGCCGGAATCCAGTATTTTCAAATACTTATAAATACCCTGGACTCCGGTTTTCACCTGTCTGCCAGGTACAGGCAGGCCGGAGTGACGACTTTTTACGAGATCATCAATGTTGGGGCAATAAACAAGAAAAATGACAACTGGTAGCCGAAAACGAGTATTTGGTGATAAGATTGGGTTTAAGTCTCTCTCGTGCGCCCCTGTGAATGAATTGGGCGTGGTCTATCTTTTTGGTGTGCTCAGTGACACCTTTGACTTCAAGATCGAGTCAATCCAATCTGGATTCCCGGATTGCGTGGCCAGGCGTAAGAAAGGAAAGAATCGATGGGAAGAGGTGAGGATTGAATTTGAGTACGACACCAAATCATTCTTGGCGCTCTTCCTGGCTGCGCCCGACTCACGCGCACCTGTCACGCTCCGCATCCTCGGTGTTGTCACCCTCGTTGCTGATCTGGCTACGCCCCTTTTCGGGCTTAAGCGCTTTCACAGGGTGTTCGATTGGTGGGCTGCACTGAGGCCGGCATTCAAGCGCGCATGGGCTGGTTGCGCTTTAGCTTTCGGTCTTCTACTGTTTTATGCTGTGGTCCCATAACGGTGGTTCGTTGGCTAACCAGGATATCACGGATAAACATTAGATCCTCTCAGGGCTGGCCAGGCCTCTGTAGCACAAAGTGAAGCATGTGGAACTATCGAGTTGTACGGAAAAGGAATGTATACATTGATCTCACAGATCAGAAAGAAAGAGCAGATTACACGTATGCTATACATGAGGCATACTACGACAAGAACGGACATGTTGGAGCCATCACCCAAGATCCAGTAGAGCCCTTTGGAGAGAATATAGAAGAGCTGCGGCATTCCTGGGTAATGATGGTAGAGGCATTCGGCCAGCCAATCCTGGACTATGACAACATTCCTGAACCGGGATACGAGAGAAAAGAAGATCCCATGGGATCTGTACTTGATGAAAGACTCGAAGAGTTCGAAGCCAGCAACAAGACGGGAGTTCCCTGGGAGAACGTAAAGAGGAAGTTGGAAAAGAAATGGGGACCGTTTGACTATGAAGGGTGCAGAAAACGGATAGAAGAAGAGCGGGTAGAGAAGGAGAGGATCCACAGTGAGTCCTTTATTGGGGCACCGACGTTGAAGGAGCTAATCAATAAAATACACTCCGACTACCAGGAACGGATCGAACGAGATAGAACTGAAAATCCTTGGAAATAATCAGCAGAGGATGCCTGACAACTTCATCCATCCGACCGCTAATAGCGGCAGCTAATTTCGGGCGTTAGGCGCATAATACGCTGCGTTCGATAAAAGAACGGTTTATGGACGCTAAGGAAAATATAAAGTGACGAAAAAACAGGCGAAAAAACGAACAGCTCAACCAAAAGTAGGCGGTCAAAAGCTATATACGTTTGATGTGTTCATTGTTAATGGGCCAATGACCAGAAGATTTGTAAAGAGGAACAAAGTGGTCTCTAGAACCATTCAGATTCGTGGGGACCAATCGCTAGAAGATCTACACAATGCGATTTTCGATGCGTTCGATCGCGAAGACAATCATATGTATGAATTCCAAATTGGCGGGAAAGGCCCGATGGACCCGAAGGCAAGACGATATGTGCTTAATATGTACGATGACGATCTCAATTCGGAAGCCAAGCCAGCCGGAGACGTAAGGCAAACGCCAATTGGGTCAATAGGACTGAAGGAAAATGAAGCATTCGGATATTGGTTCGACTTTGGCGACGATTGGTGGCATCAGGTAAATGTTGTATCCATCGAGGAGGTAGGGGTAGTCGGGAAGTATCCCAAAGTGACAAAGCGAGTAGGAAAAAGCCCGCCTCAATATGTTGACTGGAATGAGGAGGGTGAGTAGAACGTACCTTTTCATTCCGGAATCATGATGCGCGCCTAACCTTTCATTCCAGCGGATGGCGAAAACGCCCCCGCTGATTTCAGTCGTGTTTCAGCGAGATAAGGTCTTGGTTAAGGGAGTAAATTATGGAAATGAATGAGCCAAACAAAGGAAAGAAAAAAGACTTTATTAGCATTGCCCCATTTTCGCGGGAAAATTCCCTTGTTTTTTTCAATCTCCCCTGTTATTTTAAATTTTCTTTCAAGTTATTAACACCCCCACCCTAACCCTCCCCCATCCAGGGGGAGGGAATTTTGGATCCCCCAGTATCTCCCCTCCCTTGGCGGGAGGGGGTTGGGGGGATGGGGATAGAAAAGGAAATTCCTATACAATTAAATTATTTGAAGGTATTCATTGATTGGAAATGTTTTTCAGGCCAGATTTAATCCTCCTGCACGCTCCTTCTGTCTATGATTTCCGGAAGCTCCCGATTCTCTTCGGGCCCATCTCTGATCTCGTCCCGTCAACGCCCATTTTTGAGATGTACCCGGTTGGCTTCTCTTCCATTGCCGAACATCTGGAGAGGAATGGAATTCATGTGCGCATCATTAACCTGGCCCTGCGCATGCTCAAAGATAAAAATTTCGACGCGGAGAAGCTCATCGCCGGGCTCCATCCCCGGGCCTTTGGCATAGACCTCCACTGGCTTCCCCATGCCCACGGCTCCCTGGAAATTGCGGCCCTTTGTAAAAAGTATCATCCGGACATTCCGGTCACCTTCGGCGGTTATTCGGCAACGTACTTTCATGAAGAGTTGATCCGCTATCCCCAGGTGGACTTCGTGGTCCGCGGCGACTCCGCGGAAGAGCCATTGCGTCAACTCCTCTCAGCCTTCAAGGGTGGAACTTCTGTGGAGGCCATTCCCAATTTAACATGGAAAGATAAAGGGGGAAATGCCCACGTTAACCCGTTGACCCACCTGGTTGCCGATCTCGACGAATATTCCAATAACTACCCCAACCTTTTCCGGTCGGCGCTGAAATATTTTGATCTTAAGTCCCTGATCCCCATCCACGACTGGTGGGAATATCCCATCACAGCCGTGATGACCTGCCGGGGTTGCACTCATAATTGTGTAATCTGCGGAGGATCACGTTATGCCCTGGATCGTTTTTGTTCCCGGAACGCTTGCGCTTTTCGCGATCCGGAGAAGGTGGCTCAGGATATCCTTTCCTTATCCCGTTATACCAATGCCCCCATTTTCGTGGTCGGGGATCTGAGGCAGGCCGGCAATGATTATGCCCGCACGGTTCTTTCCCGCGTTCGCCCGGGGCAACCCCGGAATCAGGTTGTCCTGGAACTCTTCACGCCGGCTCTGGAATCTTACTTACGGGAAGTGGCGGAAACGTTTCCCCATTTCAATTTCGAGATCTCCCCGGAGTCCCATGACGAGGAAATCCGCCGGGCCAGCGGAAAATTTTATACCAATGAGGAGATGGAAAGCTCCATCCGCTTCGCCCTGGACCATGGCTGCTCCAAGTTTGATGTCTTTTTCATGATCGGCCTTCCCCTGCAAACCTCTGCTTCCGTAATGCAGACCATTGATTATTGCGAACGGCTGATGCAGACCTTTGATAAACGCCTTAACCTCTTTATCTCCCCCTTAGCCCCTTTCCTCGACCCCGGGTCTATGGCCTTTGAAAAAGCCGGGGAAGTTGGCTACAAGGTGTTCTGCAAAACCCTGGAAGATTATCGCCAGGCCCTTCTGAGTCCGAGCTGGAAATATACCTTGAGTTACGAGACAAAATGGATGACCCGGGAGGAAATTGTTCGAAGCTCCTATGAAGCCGGCCTTGGCCTGAACCGTCTGAAGGAACGATACGGGCTGGTTGACGCGAAAACAGCCGGAAATACAGAGGAACGAATTCTTAAGGCCAGGGAAATGATCCGGCAGGTCGATGAGATCATCCTTCTTGACGAGCCGGAACGCAGCCGCAAGCTCATGGCCTTGAAGGAGATTTTCGACCGGGTGAGCATGTCCACGGTTTGCGACAAAGAAGAGATCAAATGGCCGGTCTTCCGCTGGCGTCTTAATTTTCCGAATATCATAAAAACGCTCCTGGCCCGCCGGCCAGCCCAAGGAAATCTGGACTAACCGCTATTTATTGATTTCAGATTTCGGCCGGGGATAACCCAAAAACATCCCGTTCAAGGGACTTACCAGCATCGAACCAACGCCGTATTTACACTCCCTGCGCCTTTCGATCTGAACTCCTTGCTCAATCTTCTCCTGGATGTGATGGGTGGGACGATGATTAATGTTGTTCCGGATCGGTGACAGATTGAGGTGGACCGGAGATTGCTGCCTGATGAGAAAAAGGAGGAGGTTTTAAGTGAAATAAAGGAGGCCATTGGTTCTGTTCAGGCACGGAATCCCCTTTTCAAATATCAGATCGAAGAGATAGATGATGCTGAACCCTCAGAAATTGACCCTAATGAAGAGATCGTCTGGATCGGCCTCGAAGCAGGCAAGGAGGTGAGGGGAGAAAAGCCAAATGTCAGAGGGTTTTCCGGATTCACAGATGGCCGTTTCTATGTCAATCAATTTCACATTCCGACACTCATCTTCGGTCCCGGAGGAACGGATCAATCCCATACCACAGATGAATCCGTGGAGGTGGAGGCTTTGATTAAGGCTGCCCATATCTATGCCCTGAAAGAAGCGGAACTCATCCCTCTCCTGACGGATGTGGATGGGCTGATTGCCGGATTGGATGAATTTTCCGGGAAGGCGATGAAGAGCGCGAACAGGCTCAAAGTCATCAGCCGGTATGGTGTCGGTTTAGACAATGTTGATTTAGAAGCGGCCCGGGGGCTGGGTATCGAAGTGAAGAATACCCCGGATGCCAACACCCAGGCCGTAGCCGACCTGACTTTCGGGCTGATCCTTGCGGTAAGCAGGATGATTCCCCAGTCACACCAGTCCACCCGGGAGGGGAAGTGGGGCCGGTTCTTTGGCCTGGGGGTCTATGGTAAATCCCTTGGCATCATCGGCCTCGGCCGGATTGGAAAAGCAGTAGCCAGGAGAGCCAAAGGATTTTAGATGGAGGTTTCTGTCTATGACGTTATGGTCGATGAGGCTCTTATCGGGGCCCATGGAATTCGATCCCTCCCTCTTGATGACCTGCTCAGCCAGTCCGACTTTATTTCCATTCACGGCGATCTTAACCCCCGGACAAAAGGGCTGATCGGTTCGAGGGAATTGGGTTTGATGAAGAAGACGGCCTGTTTGATTAACACGGCCCGGGGGGGATCATCGATGAACAGGCTTTATATGAGGCCCTTCATGAGGGACGGATTGCAGGAGCAGGCCTGGATATTACCGCCGGTGAGGAAGTACTCTTCAATAGAAAGCCAGATTGCTCTTTTTCGGTCCTTGTTCCGTGGGCGTGATGACGTTTATCCAGTTAGATGGGAAGGTAAAAAAGGAAATTCTGGTTATTCTCCTGCTTGTGCAAACGAATGGAACCGTACCTTTTGTGGCAAATCCATCGTGAAATGTGCCGTTGGAAGACATTGGTCAGGTGAGTGGCGGCAAAAAGAGGGTTACCGGTTCTATCGACATCAGCCTCATCCAGAGCCTCAATCGTAAGGGGGAGGTCAAAGACATGGTGGCCGGATATGGTCAAGTCATTGTTGATGAATGCCACCATATCCCCGCCTTTACCTTTGAACAGGTTCTCAAACAGGTGAAAGCTAAGTACGTTGTGGGCCTCACGGCAACTCCTATCCGCAAGGATGGCCATCATCCTATAATCTTAATGCAGTGTGGTCCCATCCGTTTTAGGGAAAGTGCGAAAAAGCAAGCAGCCGCGAGACCCTTCGAGCATGTGGTCATAACAAGGTATACCAATTTTAAAATGGCTCCAGAATCAGCTGAAGTGAAAATTCAGGATATCTACGCCGCGCTTGTACTTGACAAGCATCGTAATGAATTAATCTTCAATGATCTCCTGAAAGCTTTAAAAATGGGACGCTCCCCCCTCCTTCTAACAGATCGGGTTGAACATTTAGAGCAATTTGCGGAACGGCTCAAGAATTCCGCCCAGAATGTCATCGTTCTTAGGGGCGGAATGGGCAGTAAACAACGTAGGGCAGTGGCTGATCAAATTAAAGCTGTGCCAGATTCAAAGGAACGAGTGATCATATCTACAGGACGGTATATTGGAGAAGGGTTTGATGATGCCAGGCTGGATACCCTCTTTTTAGTCATGCCTATTTCTTGGCGCGGTACGCTCCAGCAGTATGTGGGGCGTCTCCACCGCCTTCATGACAACAAACGGGTGGTGCAGGTTTACGATTATGTCGACATTCACGTGTCTACCCTAATGCGGATGTATAAGAAACGCCTTAAGGGCTATGAGGCCATTGGCTATTCGATGCAAAATGACCCTGAGAACTCAAGGCCGCAGACTAACGAATACGAGTATCTCCAAGTTGAGGAAGTGTGAAAAAAGGGGGCTGAACTTGTCCGGGTTCGCCCGGTTCGATCCTCGTGCGGGGTCGCAATGGCCTACCACAGTTTTAATTTAGATTCCTCATTGCTCATTAAGATATCTCCTCCCATTCCGAGCTATCAGGATCCAGAGGTGGCCGGCGGATGCGGACACGCGTCGGATCAACGACCACTATGCATCCGGAAAAAGGAACAAGGTCAGTTTCTCTTACAAATTCAGTGATAAAGCGATTAACGGCCAAAGGTCCCATGCTCATGGGACGAAACAACACTATGCCAGGATGACTTCCGGGAGGGAATTTTCGGAGGTCGGCAAATTCAAGATCAAGGGTAAAGAGCATCATCTCCTCGGCTTTTGCAGTAACTCCCACTTCGACGTCCGTCTTGCCCAATAACCCTTCATCGCCAACAGTCAGAACGTCATAGCCTTCACGGGTGAGGATCGGTTTCAAATGGCGGGAGATGTTTTCGTCGAGTTTGATTTTCATTAGGCGCTGATTTTCCAGACATTCTCGCGCGTGAGTTCTGCAGCATAGGCTACGGCGCCTCGAATGTCATCAATGGCTAATGAAGGGTAATGGTCGATGATCTCCTCTGGTGTTAATCCCTCAGCCAGCGCATCCAGAATAATTGCGATGTAGATTCTGGTGCCGCGGATGCAGGGCTTCCCCGCGCAGACTTTTGGATCAACCGTGACACGGCCCAGCAGTTCTTCTCTTATCATGGCTAACCTCCAATCGATCGCCCACACCCTCTCCCGCTGGAAGAGGGTGCAGGTGAGGGGAACTTTTAATTTTATATTAGCACGATAGCGTTATTTTTGTAAGCCAAACAAGGGTAACCCGGAGGATGACCTGTATTGTTGTGCCTGAACACCCTCATCATGTCACTCAACGAGGGGTCCGTTCTTTGCCCATTTTCCGGGGTGAGGTAAAAAAGGCTTGGGAATACCCGTGGTCGAGTGTAAAATTTCACATAGGCGAGCAAAAGGTGGATGTTTTGGTCAAAGATCGAAATTTGTTGGGGCTTGTAGCGAATTGGAGGGAGTTTCTTCAAGGAGTGGATTCAGGGGGAGAAAAGGATTTGCGGCGCTCTACGAAAACGGGCCGTCCATTGGTTGATCGTGGGCATTTGGCACGCATTGAGAAAAAGACCGGCCGCAATTTGCATAAGGGGAAACCAGGACGAAAACCGCCGGATTCCATGAAATAAGTGATGTCCCCCCCGATTCACAACAGCTGCCTCGTAGAGGTGAAGGCTGAAAAAAAATCCTGATCTTCTTTTTTAAAAATTTAGGCATTTTAGCGCACTTGAGGCATTTCAGGCATTTATTTCATTTTGCCCAAAGAATCTCAACTATTTTAGAAACTTTTTTGTATTCGGGGTCTCCTGTGACAACCATAGCGCCGCTCTGCAGGGCTTTGGCGACCGCAAAGGCATCGGCATAGGAAATTGGATATTGCGCTTTTATTTTAGCTGCGGCCATTACTTCTTCATCTGAAATCGAGAGGATTCGAATAGGCAGCAGGCGAATTTTTTCCAAAATTTCTTCGCCCCGCTTCAGGGACGTTACCCGGCATAGGCGATAAAAAACTTCCCCCAGGTTGATAATATGCATAGAAATTGAACTTATCCCTGTCTCAGCCTCAGTGAGCAAGTTATCGACCAATTCGTATCCGGGTTCTTCCTGGAGCCAACATAACAAGGGAAAGGCATCAAACAGATAGTTTTTCATCCTGCTTGACCTCGGATTGATGTTCGCGCATGAGCGCTCGGCTCATGGATGGTTTTCCCTTCAGGGACCCGCGCAATGATTTTCTAAGATTCGGCATCGGCTTGACCAGCACATAATCGTCGATCAATTCAACGATGACCGGCTTTTTAGGAGTTAATTTCAACTTTTCTCGTATCCCCTTGGGGATCACCATCTGACCTTTCGAGGAAATTCTTACTAACGATTTCATTCTTACCCCCCCTATTTGGCTTACCATTATATTAAGTTTTCTATCTGCAAAAATTAAATCAAGGGGAAAGTTTTACTTTAGGTACTTTAGCGCACTTCAGGCTTTTTAGGCATTTACTGGCTTGACATTTTCCCTTAATTTGTTAGTATCCGCGAACTTCGTTCGTTATTATGGCAGTTCGTATTTGAAGAAGGCCGCCGTTCTCTAAAAATAATTTGGGAGGCGAACAAACAATTTGGGTATGGGAAAACTCCCGTCCTGCCCGCGGCTTTCTGGAACCATGGCCTGACACCTCCACATGTTTTTATAAACATATGGCTTAGTCAGACCTATTTGTCAACCATTTATTTCATTAGGTATCGTTATAGGGCTAAGGGTGGCAGGAGAACAAAAGGATGAGGCGCGGAAGGATATTTGCGCATCATTCGGGTGTCGGCGGGAGGAGGGGTTTCAAAGACGTAAGAGTAAATGCACTTCTCGCTTAGCAGGCATTCAGGGCACTCTTTGGTTCGCAGCGCGCATACGACTTTCTTGAAGGCGTAACCAAAGCCCCCGCGAAGGGCCGAACCTTTATATTCCGGGAGATATAGACGGTCTGTCGCCTGGAGGAGGAATTGAAACCGGCCGTATTTGAAATGCCGCAGAGGATTATCCATTAAGGGCCCCCGGGCGATTCCAGATTTAAATCAGGGCTATGGACGCAACTCTATCATTAAAGCTTCAACAGATCAAAGAAATTTTTTGAACTCAGGAGGGGGCACAGCTTTTGAATTGGAGGGGAAAAAACGGGGAGTAAAATTAAGGGACGGGCTTATCTTTCGAAAGTTTCTTTAATTCTTCTATTAGGAGGGGAATAATCTTTCTAAAATCTGCAACGACTCCCAGGTCGGCGTTTTGAAAAATGGCTGCCTTGGGGTCGTTATTGATGGCGATAATCATTTGGGCATCCTGAATTCCCACTACGTGTTGGATCACGCCGGAGATACCGATGCCGATGTAAAGCTTGGGACGGATGGTTTTGCCGCTCTGGCCGATCATTTGTTCTTCAGAAATCCATCCTTCATCGAGGGGCGGGCGCGTCCCTCCAATGGCCCCGTGCAGGACATCTGCCAGTTGTTCCACTAATTTCCAGTCTTCCTGATTCCCGATCCCTGCCCCGCCAGCCACGACCACTTCAGCTTCTTCGATGGTCTGGGCCGGCTTCTTCGCCCAATGAACTTCGACAACCCTCTGTTTCCGGTCTTCGGGTCTGATTTCCACCGGAACATCTTCAATTGTCCCTTTTTTCTTCTGAGGCTCACCCCTCCGACAAACCCCCGGACGAATGGTGGCCATCTGGGGACGATGCTGGGGACAGAGAATGGTAGCCATTACTTTCCCGCCGAAGGCCGGGACTACCTGCATTAGTTCTCCCCGATCGTTGATATCCAGTTGCGTGCAATGGGCGGAGAGCCCGGTGTTGACCCGAGCGGCTACGCGGGCAGCTAAATCCGCCCCCAGGGAAGTCGCTGGAAAGAGAAAGATCTCCGGCCTTTTCTCAGAAATAAGCTCGCTAATCACGCGGGTATAGGGGAGAGTTAAGTATTTTTCTAAGGAGGGATGATCGGCCCTAAAAACCCGGTCGGCCCCATAAATTAGAATCTCATCAGACAATTCTCTTATCTTATGCCCGAGGAAAACAGCGCTAACTTCGGCCAATCCCATCTTCCGGGATAAGAGTCTGGCCGCAGTCAGTAGCTCAAAAGAAACTTCCGCGATGCAGCCTTCTTCCTGCTCGATAAAAACCCAAATTCCCTTCCATCCTTTCAAGTTATTAACACCCCCACCCTAACCCTCCCCCATCCAGGGGGAGGGAATTTTGGATCCCCCAGTATCTCCCCTCCCCTGGCGGGAGGGGGTTGGGGGGAGGGGGATAGAAAAGCAAATTCCTATACAATTAAATTAGCCACAGAGGACACAGAGATCACGGAGTTTTTAAAACCTCGATTAAGAAAAAGTAAAGGAGAAGTGTCAAACTTCTAAATTGATTCCGCCGCAGGCGGACTAAAGTTGAAAAAAGGAAATTCCTATACAATTAAATTAATGGGGACACAGATTTTCGCAGATAACCACAGATAATTATTTTCTTTTTGATTTATCCTGATAATCTGTGTTCATCCGTGTCCAAAAAGCAATTTCCTATACAAATAAATTATCTACATCCATTATCACGGGTGTCCAATTAATAATCGAATAAAGTCAATTGGTTGTCTGGCATGGTGATCAGTTTTGTGCATTTTGGTGGTACGAGTGCCGATAAAATGGGCTTTTTCTCGAAAAGTGAGACACTCAAAAT
>Ga0194110_10000831_pt1 | contig 39804 bp, 32 predicted proteins | sample TA2Kig1200mmetaG_FD_146192 | JGI IMG/M metagenome (GOLD analysis project Ga0194110, IMG submission 146192) | Freshwater microbial communities from Lake Tanganyika, Tanzania - TA2015032 Kigoma Deep Cast 1200m | ecosystem: Environmental > Aquatic > Freshwater > Lake | place: Tanzania: Lake...
AATTATTTAGTTTTTCCGTTCGTGGTGAGCCCTTCGACTCACCGTTCGCCCTGAGGTTCTCGAAGGGTGAACGGTTCGCTCAGGACAAGCTTGTCGAACCACAAAAAAATACTTTTGCAAGAGGCTCGTTTGTAAGAAGGAAACTTTTTGGCACCAGAAAATCCCCCCATCCGCCCTTTAAAAAAGGGGGGTTAGGGGGGATTTGAAGCATCTTGGCTGCCCGCTTGAGGCGGGCCACTTTTTACGCGCAAGGGCGTGGGAAAAGCTTAGGCGCTTAACTTGATTGTATGAGGCAATTTAAGAATTATGGAATGCCCCCTAACTCCTTGTAATTATACATAAATACAGCCTTTCGAAAAATCCTTTTCAGTTCGATAAACCCAATGATTTTGGGTTGATCACGAAGTCCAAAATGAATAAGTAGTTGATTTTAAAGGCATTTCATAATTTGCAATCTTGGGGATTTTTAAATTGCCTCTTGTATAGGAATTTCCTTTTTTAGCTTTAGTACAGTCTGCAGCGGGATCACTTTAAGGTTTCCACAAGAATATAATTACTCGTCACTAAAGTGGAGTCACCCTCAAGAATTTCCCTCCACGATTTTTTCCCTTTTTGATGATTTCGGTCATCGCGGTCGAGGAGGTCATAAAAAGCGGAAGTATCAACGAAGATCCTCATTGCCCATAGGCCTCTCTTAGATATTCATCGTGTTTTCTGGAAATATTTCTTTTCCCAGATCGGAATTTCCCGGCGATTTCAATCGCCCTGCTGATCCTCTCCTGGGTGCTCATCTTGGGACTCGATTGGACCATATTTTCAACGGCCCGACGGATGATTTCCGCAACGGACGTTCCCTTCTCCATGGCGACTTTTTTAATTGTTTTTGCCTGTGCTTCGGTTAATTGAATCTGGGTTCTAATCATGGATGCCTCCTTTAATTACATTAACCACATCATGATAACAATCTGCCATTGACATTACAACCATAATTCTTTCCTTAGGGAAGGGAAAGCGGGACGTCCTTTCCGAAATTGCTTTACAAATTTCCATAAGGGCTCATTAAGAAGTTAACGGAATGCTCCTGGTGATGGATTGACCCGGGTAGCTATCCTATGGGCAAGAATGAAACTACACAGGGTTCCAGTCCCGCGGCCTGATATTCGGATCGCCTAAGAAGATTGGCAATTCGGGCAAGTTGCTCGCCTGAGACGGTATATGGAATTATGAGCACACCATGGTGAGGTCGGCGGTCATTGAAAAGTTTAATGGAAAGCTTAATGAAGTCATCACGGTTTCGGGTGCCCAAGCATCTCTTGTTCTTGGCGGCAAACTCCAATTGTCCGCGATCCGACGCGCGAAGCATCCTCACCTCATGGGCACTTAAAGCATCCATCCCCTTTCGCCGCAGGAGAACTGAAATTTCGGGCTGAGATCCTCATCCGGATTCCCGCTTTCGCGGGAATGACAAAAAGAAGGGAATTTGGACTTTTTACGAAGCCATCAAACTTACTTTCTTTCGGCAATGGCTTTCACCTGGGCCTTCAGGTTGATCAGGAATGGTCTCTCTTCCTGCTGGATCATTTTTTTCTCCTGGTAATCTTCCCTGAAAATTTTTTTGACCACCTCGTCCTGGTTTCCCTGCAAACAATCCAGCTCCGCTTCTATCCTTTCGGCGAAGGCCCTGGTTGCCTCAATAGATCTTTGGATATGCCCCTTCGCCTCTTCTCCGGTCAGCGCGTAAAAGTGGCCCATCAACAAAAGGTTGACCTCCAGATTTTTTAACCTTTCCAGGGAGGCCAGGTAATCATCATAACTGGACAGGAATTGAGGGCGTATGGAAAAATTGCGGTCGAATCCCCCCACCGCCTCTCCGCCCACCAGGGCTTTCAACCGGGGGATGTAGAAAGAGACTGCATCCCGCGTGTGCCCCGGTGTGGCCATGACCTGAACCTGGCACCCATCTCCCAGGTCCACCTCATGGCCATCTTCCATGAATAAATCCACGTCTAACCCATTAAAGGTCACATCAGAATCACCGGTCTGAGGTTTAAATTTTTCTTCGAGATCTTTACTCAAGCTCTGGATCAATTGAATGGCATTTGGCCTTTTGAAGATGTCCGCCGCCAAGCGGCTGGCTCCCGTTTTCAGCATCCTGATTTTTCTTTTCAGATAAGGAGCAGCCCCGCTATGGTCAAAATGGGAGTGGGTGAGAAAGTTGTAAGCCAGCCTATGGGCATCTCCCAGGTGCTCCTCCAGGCTTTTAAGATACTCAGGCCCCATGATGGTCATTCCGGCGTCGAAAAGGATCGGAATTTTACCCGTCAGCAGATAGGCCGGAAGAGCCGGTTTCCCCAGAGCGTAAAGGTTATCGGCAATTTTCCCTGTACTTTCCTTGATCATCTATCTCAACCTCCGTGTCCACAAATGAAAAGGATTCCTGTATTCTTGAGGGGATTATTACCCTCTTTGCCGTTCACTATAAATAGAAGTTTTGCATCATAAACACATTATGACCCAAAACCCATGAGAAATCTATATGCCAGAAATTACTGAATGTCATTCCAGCAAAATTGTAAAAAGAGGTTTTTTCTTGACCACCCATGGCCCTTACTGGTAGCGTAAACTTAATTGTATAGGAATTTCCTTTTTTGTAACAGTTTAGCGATTTGAAAAAATGGTATAAAAGCCTTTGTTGAGGGCCGGGGGTTAGAGCGGAACGCGCCGGAAGCATCGGTTGGGTTTCCGCTCGGCCACGAGGACAGAAGATCTTTTCCTCCGGAGGAGGCGGGGGTTCTTGCCCGCCCCAGATGCGGAGATATAAGCGCCTTATGATTCCAAGCGTTCCGCTCTGGCCCCCGGACCATTGATTTCCTCTGATCTTACGCCTCACCTCTTTTCAAAGGGCTAAAGTGTTACCCTTTTTTCAATTTTAGTCCGCCTCAGGCGGATCACTTTAGGTTCTTGGAAAGGATGAAAAAGAGAAAATGACCGGAAGAGAAATTGCCCTGATGGCCTTCAATCATAAGCAACCGCCCAGAACCCCCGTTACCCTTATAGGTGGGGGAGCATGGGCCGTTAATCGAGCTGGAAAAACTTTCGCCGGGATCAAAGAAGATCCGGCTCAAATCGCCGATGTCTTCATCCAGTACTTCAATCAATTCGGCCATGACCTGCTCTGGACAGGCTCAAACTTGATCAACTATCCCATCCATGTGTTGGGCTGCCCCATAAAAGACGATTCCTCCGATGGCCCGGCCCTCCAGGGCGCGGTGCTTAAAAGCTTGGATGATATGGACCAACTGAGCATAATTAAGGTCCTGCAAAATCCCCTCATGCAGGGAATCATCCGCTCCCACCACCTGATCGCGGAGGCCATCGGCAAGAAAACCATGATTATCCCCACCCAATGGGCTCCTTTCACCTTCACGTCCCGCCTGTTAGGCATGGAAGCCACCATGATGGCCACCATAGAGGATCCGGAGCGGCTCCTGAAACTCATCCAATTTTCCACTGACCTGACCTGGGCCTTGCTGGAACCTGTTCTTGAGCATGAGGATATTTTAGGAGCGAATTTTTCTGACCCGGCAGCCTCGGGAGACCTGATCTCCCCGCCAACCTTTCGAAAATTTGCTGCTCCCGCGCTAAAGGACCTGGTGCAAAGAATCAAAGCCAAAGGGAAGTACAGTATGATGCACATCTGCGGCAATACCTCCAAAGTTCTTCAGGATGTTTGTGAGATCGGCCCGCATTGCTTCAGCCTGGAAAATAAAGTTGACCTGCGCGCCGCCAAGCAATTTTTTAAAGGCAAGGTGTGCGTGGCCGGCAATGTTTCCCCCACGGGAGCCTTTCTGTCAGGAAAGCCGGAGAACGTAGCCCGGGAGGCCAAGGAATGCCTTGCGGCCTGGGGGAAAGGGAGCGGATACATTTTGACTGTTGGGTGTGATTTCCCCAAAGATGCGCCTCTTAAAAACATGATGGCTCTCATGTCCCTGAAGGACAGGGGTATTGATGAATGAGCGCACCATACTTCCATGAAAAATGCTAATAATAAATCTAACTCTCATTCGGTTTTTCCGGGTATTCTCTCCCTGTTTGTGTTCGCTCACTTTGGACATCATCTACTGACCGCCCTACCCATACCGCTTCTGCCGATGATTCGCAGCGACTTTTCCCTCGATTACACCCAGTCCGGGTTAGTGATATCGGCCTTCAACTTATCATACGGCCTTGGCCAGTTACCGGCCGGCTGGCTGACTGACCGGGTCGGCCCCCGCTTAATGATTACCATAGGTATCTGCGGTGTCGCCCTGGCGGGATTTTTCGTTGGTCTTTCCCGAAGCTTAATGACGATGATTATTTTTTTAGCTCTTATGGGTTTGCTGGGTGGTGGATACCATCCGGCCTCTCCACCGATGATTTCCGCATTAGTTCCCCCCGGGAATCAGGGCCGGGCCCTGGGCCTGCACATGATAGGCGGGAGCGCCAGTTTCTTCCTGGCCCCGTTAATTGCCGCGGGTATCGCGGCCTCCTGGGGCTGGCGCGGTTCTTTCATCGGACTTGCCGTTCCCACAATCATCTTCGGAATTATTTTTTATGTGATTATGGGGAAACTCTCGTCAAAGGAAAAAACGGAGCACGGAAGAACTCCTTATGCTGAGGCGCTGCCTATCCCCCGCAGTTTCCGCCGGCTGGTGACGTTTATCGTTTTAAGCACATTTACAGGAGCGGTGATTTTTGCCACCATCTCTTTCATTCCCCTTTTCCTGGTTGACCATTTGGGGTTTAGCAAGGAGACAGCAGGCGCCCTTTTCGCCTTTCTTTATGCCGCCGGCCTCTGGATGAGCCCTTTAGGGGGATACCTTTCAGACCGATGGGGAAGAGTGCCGGTAATACTCACGGTTTGCTTCATCGCTGGCCCGGTCATTTACCTTATGAACTGGGTATCTTCCAGTTGGGGAATCGTTATGTTACTTCTGACAATCGGCATGATTATCTACGTGCGCATGCCGGTTTCGGAAGCCTATATTATCGGACAGACCTCCCTCCGTAACCGCTCGACAGTCCTGGGAATTTATTTCTTCGGCAGCATGGAAGGCGGGGGACTCCTTACTCCGCTCATGGGCTATTTGATCGACCAATTAGGCTTCTATTTCAGTTTTTCCCTTGCCGGGGCTTCGCTGTTTGCGGTAACTTTAATCTGTTCTGTCCTCTTATGGGGCAGCCGTAATTGACTAAAACATTAGTAACACGAGCTTCTTGCAAAAGTCCGTAATTTACCCTTCGACAGGCTCAGGGTGAACGGGCTTAGGTTGAAATTATTTAGTTTTTCCGTTCGTGGTGAGCTTGTCGAACCACAAAAAAATACTTTTGCAAGAGGCTCAAACTTTAGCTCTTTGAAAAAAGGTGTGTTGTAAGGGCCAAGGGATTCCAGGGGCCGGGGGCCAGAGCGGAACGCTTGGAATCATAAGGCGCTTATTTCTCCGCATATGGGGCGGGCAAGAACCCCCGCCTCCTCCGGAGGAAAAGATCTTTTGTCCCCGTGGCCAAGCAGAAACCCAACCGATGCTTCCGGCGCGTTCCGCTCTAACCCCCAGCCCTCAACAAAAGCTTTTGTACCATTTTTTCAAATCGCTAAACTGTTACAAACATTATAATCACTTCCAGCCCCTACCAGGGGACTATAGACCGACAAGAGAGGGGGAGAACTAATATTTTCGATCTTACGATTTTAGGAGGAATGGTTATCGATGGTACAGGCCGGCCTGGTAATAGGGCCGATGTGGGCCTTCAGGGGGATCGGATTGTCCGGGTGGGGCAAGTAGGAAAAGGGGAAGCTTTGCGGGAGATCTCTGCTGCCGGCGCGGTAGTAACACCTGGTTTTATCGATACCCACAGCCACTCGGATCTGATGGTTTTGGCGGAGCCGGAGTTACTCCCCAAACTCATGCAGGGGATCACCACCGAACTATTGGGCCAGGATGGTATCGGCGCAGCTCCTATAAATTCAGAGCATTCGGTTCAATGGCGCCAGTATTTGTCTGGACTCAGTGGGGACCCGCCCATTGCCTGGGACTGGGAAAGCATCGGGCAGTATGCTGAGCGGCTGGCTGCATCTCCTACCGGCCCTAATTCGGCTCTATTGGCTCCTCTGGGGAATGTCCGCATGGTGGTAATGGGCCTGGAAAACGTATCAGCCGATTCCAGCCAGATAAAAGCCATGGAAAAACAAGTCCGCCAGGCCATGGAAGAGGGCGCTCTGGGAATCTCCCTGGGCATGATCTACATGCCCTGCATTTTTGCCCGGCGGGACGAGCTGGTCAGGATTTTCCGCGCCTGCGGACGGATGGGAGGCTTCTTTGTGGTACACATCCGCAGCGGCGGCGACCGCCTGCTGGAGTCCATTGACGAGGTAATTTCCATGGCCAGAGAGGCCGAGATTCCCTTACACATCTCCCACTTTAAAGCGGCGGGCAAACGCAACTGGCCTAAGATGGAGATCGCTCTTAAAGCAGTGGACAAGGCCAGCAAGGAAGGTCTGGATATTACCTTTGACATCTATCCTTATACAGCCGGGAGCACTATGTTCCTGGCCATTCTTCCGCCCTGGGCCCTGGAAGGGGGCACACCGAAAATAATCCAGCGACTCAAAGAACCCTCGCAGCGCGCTAAAATCCGTGAAGAGTTCATCAACCCCCCGCCTCCGCAACCCGGAGGACCATCCTGGGAAAACTATGCCCATTATGTCGGGTGGGAGAACATCATTATTTCCTCTCTGGAGAGTCAGAAGAACCAGACCTGGGTGGGAAAATCAGTTGCGGAAATATCCCGCCAGGAGGGGAAAGATCCTGCGGAAACGGCCTTAGACATTCTTCTGGAAGAAGAAGGCCGGGTGTCCATGATCCTTTTCAGCATGGACGAGGAGACCATGGTCCTAGGCCTGCGCCATCCGCTGGGCATGATCTGCACCGATGGACTCCTGGGCGGGAAACCACATCCGCGGGTTTATGGAACCTTCCCCAAGGTGCTGGGACGGTACGTGCGGGAAAGAAAAGATATGACCCTGGAGGAGGCCGTGCGCAAGATGACCACGCTACCTGCCAGGAGGATGGGTCTTAAAGATCGCGGGTTGCTGGCCGAAGGAATGGCTGCCGATCTTGTTGTCTTCGATCCGGAGACCGTGCTGGATCAAGCCACCTATGAGAACCCCCGGCAATACCCCTTGGGGATCCGGCACGTCATCGTCAATGGGGTCCATTCGGTGGAGAATGGACGATTCACGGGTAAGCGAGGGGGACGGGTGCTTTCCCGAAGGCCTTCACTTGGATGATCACGGCATAAGCCTCACCCAATTTTTAAAGGTTCATCTCCAAATTAGTTGATCAAATTTTTAATGAAAGCCTTCCAAGGGCCCGGAAGGAAAGGTCCTGCCTTGGCAGGACGCCGCAAGCATCGGCCGGATATCCACTTTCCATAAACCCAGAGCTTACCTTCCGCAAAGCGCAGCGGGGGCGGGGAAACAAAGCTTCGAAGAAATTGCAGACTCCCCCGCCAAAGCTTAGGAGAGATATGTGCCTTATGATTGCAAGCAATATGACTTTCCTTCCGGGCCCCTGAAATAACTGCCCATTTTAAATATGCCAGTTATTTGGCCCTCAACTAATTTGGAGATGACCCTTCTTAAAAAACTCCTCCTGTTTCTTTCAAGGAAGGAAGATAAATACTTGCTATTTTCTCTGAAAACGAGCAAAATTGTTTCGTTCAGAAATTGTAACACTTTAACTCTTTGGAAAAGGTGTGTCACCGGGGCCAAGGGATTCCAGGGCCCGGGAGCCAGGCCGGCACGCTTGGAATCATAAGGCGCTGATTTCTCCGTTGATGGGGCGGGGAAGATACTCCCCGCCTCCTCCGGAGGAAACGGGCTTTTATCCTCGAGGACAAGAGGAAACCCAACCGATGCTTCCGGCGCGTTCCGGCCTGGCCCCCGGGCCCAAACAGAGGCGTTGCCGCCATTTTTTCAAAACTCTAAACTGATGAGCTTCTTGCAAAAGTCCGTAATTTACCCTTCGACAGGCTCAGGGTGAACGGGCTTAGGTTGAAATTATTTAGTTTTTCCGTTCGTGGTGAGCCCTTCGACTCACCGTTCGCCCTGAGGTTCTCGAAGGGTGAAAGGTTCGCTCAGGACAAGCTTGTCGAACCACAAAAAAATACTTTTGCAAGAGGCTCTGATATCAGAAATTAAAATCAACCTGCATTTCCGGTATGGCCAAGGAGAGGAAAATTGAATCAGGAGAAAAAAGTTTGGCGCAATGGGAATTTGATCCCCTGGGAAGAGGCGACGGTTCATATTATGTCCCACAGTTTTACCCGAGGATCGGCCGTTTTTGAAGTTCTGGCCTTTTATTCGACCCCGCATGGCCCGGCTGCCTTCCGGCTGCCCGAACATTGCGACCGTTTGATCCGGAGCGCTGAATTATTAAACATGGAGATCGTGCAGTCAAAACAAGAAATCATCCGGGCTGTGGCTGAAACAGTAAGAGCCAATAACCTTGACCAGGGGTTCGTCAAAATCGTGGGCTTTTTAGGCGAGGAGACTTTTGTTATAACCGTGCCCGATCCCAAACTCGAGCTGTCGATCTTTGCCATTTCTGCCCAGGAATTTAGGCCAAAGAATAGCCCCCAAGCCATCAGTTCCTGCTTGAGCCGGTGGCGCAGGCTCCATCCGGAAACCGTACCCGTGGAAGCCAAGGTGGCGGCTAATTATTTGAACGGCATGTTGGCCCGCCAGGAAGCCCAACGTCGTGGCTTTGATTTGGGGCTGATGCTTGATGGCCAAGGGTTTCTGGCCGAAGGAAGCGTGGAATCAGCATTCATGGTCAAGGACGGAGTTTTGATGACACCATCTCTGGGCCGAATTTTACCCAGTATCACCCGGCGCTCAGTCCTCGAAGCGGCCCCGGCCATTGGCCTTAAAACCCTGGAAAAACCAATCAGCCTTCCAGAACTTTTAAATGCCGACGAGATTTTCATTTCCAGTACCTCACGGAGGGTTATGCCGGTTTATCGGATTGAGGATCGAAGCTTGGGGGAAGTACCGGGGCCGGTGACAAGTCGGGTATTAAGACTCATTGAAGCAATCTGCTCCGGACGGGATGACCGGTTTCGCCGCTGGCTATATCCAATCCGTTAAAATGACTGAAATTAATCTTTCTGCAGGATAAAATCTGCGCCCGGAGCCGGAAGGTAAGGGAAAAAGAAGAAGCGGCATAAGAGGAAGATATTCGCGTCATAACCTTCCTATCTTCTCGCCTGATTATCTTCTTTAGGGTCTTCCAAACTGAAGTAAGTCAAATATACAGATTGGACGCCGTCAATCCCCTGCAGACTGTCCATGCGCGACTTTAACTCGGTAGCATTCTCCCCTTCGGCTAAAAAAACTACCTTTTCATTCTTCACGCCATGGAGTTCAATACCCCGCCCTTCCAGCTCTTTCAAAATCTGTTCTTGAAAGGCCACATCGATAATCAGAAATCCGCTGCTGACGATCATCTGCCAAACCTCATTTTCAAAATTTTTCCCTGGGTGCTGCAAGCTTCCACGCAACGCCCGCATATGATGCAGGAGGAATCCCGGATTTTTGTCCGGCCGTTGCCCGGTAAAATTTTCACTCCCATATAGCAAGCCTTCCGGCATTCCTGGCACTCCCGGCATTCCTCCCCGGTGATGGCCACATGGAGAAAGCTCAGACGGTTGAAAAGGCCGTAGGTTTTTCCTGTGGGACACAGGTTTTTACACCACAGTCGGGGCCAGAGGAACTCCAAGAGGAGAAATCCGCCCAGAATAAGAATTGAGATACTCAAGACCGAAATTTCTCCCGGGAGACCGCCGGCCCAGAAAAAGGTGGCGGATATACTGCGGTAAAAATTGGTGATCGGAGATACATGGGAGGCGAAAAAAGGAATTTGGGCCAGGGCGGCGAAGATCAGGAATCCAGCAGGAGCGAGCAAGGCTCCCCGAGTCCAAGCCGGCAAATTTTTCGAGCTCTGTTTCATCCTGTTAACGCCCCGGAAAACCAGGTCCAGAGGACAAACCCAGCCGCAAAAGGCTCGGCCCATAATAAGGTAAAAAATCAGAACCGGTAAAGCTGAGTAAAAAGCCTCCAGTTGGAAAGAGCGGGAAGAGAGGGCACTTTCCAGGAAAGCAAAAAGGTCCAGGAGATTAACCCAGTGAAGGATCAGGGATCCGGTCAGCCCACCGATCAGAATTTTCGAGCGGAAGAGTTGGAGAAAAAAGAGACCGAGGATGACCAGGAGGACGACCCTTCGCGCCAGGGTGAACTTAGCGAGTTTCACGCTCCAAGACCTTTCCTGCTTCCAGGATTTTCGGCATATTCTGTTCGTAAACCCAGGCGTATCTCTTCTCCGGGTTCAGGGCTAAGACCCGTTCCACCCCTGAACGGTAATCGTTCTTTTTTTGGTCGTAGCTTTTCCAGGTAAGCACGCGTATTGCCGAAATACCCACCGGGCAATGCTTCACGCATAGGCCACAGCCTTTGCAATGCTCATTGATCATCGGCTGGTTTCCCCAATCACCGGGATAAAAATCAAAAATGCTGGCCCCGAGGGGGCAGGCCTTACTGCAGGAAAGGCAGACGTCCCCGTTCCAGCCAAGGCAGAGGCTCAAGTCGATCAGGGCCATGCCCATGCGGACCTTTTCGATGGAGACGGGCTGGAGGGCATGGGTAGGGCAAAACTTGGGGCATTCCATGCAAAGCGTGCAGGGGTAGTCCCTCATGTCCTTTACGTAGGGGGTTCCGAAATTTCTCCAGCCTCCCGCAAGAGCGAGGGAATTAAATTTCAACGCGTGGCAGAGGTTCAGGCAAACGTTGCAGCCGATGCAGGTTGCCCGGAATTGCCTTTCGGGGAGAGCTCCCGGAGGCCGGATGAATTCCTCCCTCTCCGCCAAGCGCATGGAACATCCCACGGTGAGCAAAGTAGCGGTAAAAAGGCTGGCTTTAAGAAGGTCTCTTCTTCGGTATTCCACAACGTTTTTCCATTCACCACAGAGAGCGCAGAGATCGCCGATTTTCGCTTAGCGCTAAGCGTATAGCGGTTTTAATTTTTTGAATCTGCGTTCTTGGCATGCTCTGCGGTGAAGGTAACACAAAAAAGCCCCGCAGGCAATGCTCCTGAGGGGCTTTCTCGCCTCCCAAAACCCGCGATCAGGCAATAACCGGGTTGGGCTCGGCTTGCTCGGTTTTGGTTTTCCCTTTATAAATTTTAACCGCGAACATCTTGTAATCGGCCTGGAAGCTGAAGGGATCAAAATTATCGCGCATGATCATGTTGATCAGTTTGAATTCGTCAAACCAGGGGACGAAGATATAATCTTCTCTTGGCCCGCCCGTCGCCTTGCGGATATCCAGAACCTTCGCTGGCAGCTCGATTTTTCCTCTGGGAGATTCCACGATCACGGCGTCTCCCTCTTTCACTCCCAATTTCGCGGCCAGCCTGGCGTTGATTTCCACATAGGCCCTGGCCGCGGCCCGTTTCAGTTCCGCAACCCGCCCGGTCATGCTGCCAGTATGCCAATGCTCGATAAGCCGGCCCGTGCAGGCCCCGTACTTATATTCGCGGGTGTCGATGATCACGATTTCTTTGCCCTCAGCCATGTAGGACATCTTATGGCCTGGAAACTCGGGCGGGCTCAGGCAGATGCTAAGTAGGGCGGATTTTTCCTGATCAGGGTTTCCAATCACCCGGGCTTTGCTGGTGTGCATTCCCTCGTAAGGGGCCAGCGATTCTCCGTCGTAGGCCTTGCGGGCGCTGAACTTTCTTTCGCTGATTTTCACGTCGGTAGCTTTCTGGAAAACCTGCCCGTCGAACGTACAGGCCCACCATGGGTTAGCCCAGACCAAAGCCCGGCCATCGATCCGGGGAATCTTCTTGGCGATTTTTCCGTCGGGCCCGGGGATTTCGGCAAATCCGTGGATGGCCGGGTTGGCTGCATAAAAGCTTACATAATAACCAAGCGGCAACTTTTCTTCCCGGTGGTATTCCTTATCGGCCTTCATCTCCTCGATCTTCTTGGCCACCCATTCGCCGTAAACCGGGTTCCACTCCTTCATGGCCGCCAGGAATTTTTTCGTGCGGTCGGCGATGATGGGGTCGTAAGGAAAAGCATATTGGATCCGCGAATGGTATTTATCATAACGGGCTTTTACTTCCGCATCGTGATCATAATCTTCCGGGAAGGGAATCCGCCATCCATGGTTCACGGCCCGCAGGCGCGTCCGGTTCATGCCGGTGAAATCATAACCTGTGCCTTTGGAGAGCAGCAGGATTTCCTCCCAGATGTTCTCGTTGAATTTGCTGATCCAGGCTTTCTGGTTCGCTCGCTCCACCGTAAGCTTAAGCCAGTCGCCGCCGTATTCTTCGGGCCAGAACTGGGTAATGAAACCTTTGGGCAGGATTTCTTTGTCCTCCATTTGGCGCCAGATCATGGCGAATATTGCCGAATCGGCGAGCATCTGGTTGCTTGGAGGCTCCACGACCTTTTTGATCAACTGGTACCGTCGCTCCAGGTTGCCAAAAGTAAGCTCTTTTTCATACCAACTGGAAGCAGGGAGGACCACGTCGGCTACCTGGGTGGTGGCACTGGGAAACGCTTCCAGGACCACGGTCAACGGCCAGGGGGATCCTTTCTCGGCTGCCGCGCAGGCCTGGCGGTACGGCCAGGCATAGGGCAGGCTCTGGCCCGGGTTCACCGTGGAGATCAACATGACCTTGATCTGGCCCGCTCCATACCGGCGGAACATTTCCACGGTATGAGGACCGGGCTTGGGGTGGATTTTGATCTTCTCCAACTCGCGTTCGATCTCTTCGCCGGAAACACCCTTCTTCTGCAGATAGGCTCGGTTACGATCTTTCCATATCTTTTCCACGGCTGCCCGATGAAGGTCCACAGCGACCAGCCGGCCATAAGGGAGAGCATGGCAGAGCGCCCCGGGGGCGCGGATTCCGCCGCAGGCATTGGGCTGGCCCGTAAGGCTAAAAGAGTGCCTTCCGGGCTTGACCGCTTTTCCGGTCATCAGATGGAGCATGTGTAAAGTGACGTTCACCCAGGTTCCCTGAAGTTTTTGGTTCACTCCCATGCACCACATGGTGGTGGTCAGGCCTTCGGCGATCCACTGGGCGGCCATTCTCAGGGATTCTTCAGGTTTGATCTCTTTCCAGGTCCGGGTTTTCCGGTCATAAATCAGCGGGAGCTCGCCGTCAAAAATGGCGTCAGCAACTTTTTCCGGCTTGTAGTCTTCGAGGAATTTAAGGAAAATCGCCAAACCCTTCCACCAGTCTTTTTCGATCTCTTCCTCGGTGGCATATTTTTTCTTGGGATCTGGGTAAAATTTAGCGACCCGGTCATAAGTCAAATCCCACGCCTTGCCCCGGGTTCCGCCGTAATCGGTCAGGATCCAGTGTTTCTCGGTTTTCTCATTGATGGCAAAATTGCAGTGCCGCATGAGGAATTTTCTGTCCAGGTATTTCCAGTTGGCTTCCACTGTGCCCTTTTCCACATTCACCTTGGCCTTGTCCAGCTCAAAGGCGATTATGTAGGCCAGAGCGTTCAACAGAGCCAGGTCCCGCCCGCTGGCAAAGGGAAGCCAGAGGTCCGCGATGGTTCCCGACCGGGTTTTGCGCGGATCGGCCAGGATCACTTTGACCTTATCAGGGTATTTTCCTTTCAAAGCGGCCATACGATTGAAAAGGATGGGATGAGCCTCGGCAGTATTATTTCCGATGATAAAGAAGGTATCCGCGTGCACTCCGAAATCCGGATCGGGGACATCCAGGTCATCCAGGGATCCGTACGGTTCATCTTTCCCGAAAGTATGCAGGTAGCCAACGACGGCGCTGGCCATGCACATCCTGGGCTGCCCTTCGATGTGATTGTTGGCATACCCTCCTTTCAGAACCTTGTTCATGATGTGCGTTTCTTCCGTTCCGGCCTGGCCGCTCCCGTAATAGCCAATGGCAAACTTACCGAATTCCTTATGGCATTTTTCCATTCCCGAAGTGACGAAATCGACGGCTTCTTCCCAGGATACCGGGACAAAGTTCTCTTTCAAATCCTTCTCGGAAGGATTTGAACCGAGGGGATCTTTGGAAGTCTTGCCTTCCAGCACCCGGGGAGAATGGGAGAGATCGGGTTTTCCCGTAGATGGGTTGATCCACTCCTTGCGGATCAAGGGCGTTTTCGGCCGCTCCGGATAGAGTAAAGCTTTGTGCAGATAGAAAGCTTTGGTGCAAAGCACACCTCGGTTCACCGGGCTTTTCAGGTCTCCTTTGATGGCCAGGATTTTGACAACTTTTCCGGCTGAATCTATTTCGGCATCCGCCAGGGTGGTGCAGCCGATGGCGCAATACCGGCACTGGCCTACGGGAATCGTGCGAGTCTGCCCAGTAGCCTCAACTAAGGGAGGATTGGACATCCCCGCTGCCGCCATAGCCGCGGAAATGGCGCTCAACCGTAAAAAATCCCTGCGACTTAAATTCATCTTCAAACCTCCTCCGCAATATTCCTTTTCCTTCGATGGGGAAGGGTGAAAGATAATGATTTAACGGGGCGAGAGGGTGAACTCTCTCCGGGCAAACCCGTCGTTGGCCGGGGCAAAATCACCGTTGGCCGCTACCACGGAGACCACCAGGATGACTTTCTTTTTTTCCTGGGGCGCTTTCCATTTGAAGGTCCAGGAACGGAGAGAGGCCCCTTCGGCGGTATGGGTTAGATAGCCGTTTGACTTCTGGGTCGTCTTTGGGTCGGTCACGATCAATTCTCCGGCCGAGGCGCTGACGGCAAAGCCTCCCTGGATATCTCCTTCACTCTTGACAGCACTTCGAACTGTTATCGTCAGCTCATAAGTTTTTCCGGGTTGGAAAGGAGTTGGAAGTTTGCTGATTTTAATTTCCGCACCCTTAGGCATCCCGTGGCAATCCATGCACATGGAGGTGGGGGCGCCGCCCGTACTGTTCGCGCCTGCGGGCGGGCAGGCAAGGAGGAACAGAGCCATGACTCCCAGCGCCAATAATAAGCATCTTTTCATTCAGACCCTCCCTGGCGAAAGCAGCGTTCAGCAATTAGCCATCAGCGTTAAGGAAAAGACGTTTTTTGGCTGAAAGCTGAAGCCTGATCGCTTTTCTTTCTATTTTTGGGCTACTTTTTGGCTGATCGCCTTATTTAAGATTTCGATTCCTTTTTGCGAGGCATTGATGGATTCGGCCAGTGATTGCCGGGCTTGTTCGGGGTTGTGGAACCCGTCGCTGTTCTCCGCCGTCCACCACTCCCAAAGAATATGCGCCCGGTCGTGTTCCTTGCGGGCTTCCTTGAGGACTTCCTCGCTGACCCCGGTATCTTTGGCCCGGATGAAGGCATTGATCAGTTCGCCCAGCCAGAATTCGGCCTTGCGCATCTTACCCCGCACGTAGTTCTGGATGGTTTCCACATGGTAATCGGCCTCCTCCGTTGTCCATTGGGGGTGGCACCGCTGGCAGGTGTCTTTCAGCATATACCGGGCGCTGCGCATACCATGGAAGGTGAATTCTTTCCCCTTTTTCTTTATTTTGGGCATATGGCAGTCCTTGCATTCCACACCGGCTCTTTCATGCTTGCTTCCCCAGAAGGTTTCCAACTCCGGGTGTTGAATCTTGGTGAGGGCTGCCCCGGTAACGGCATGTCGGAAATCTTTGAAGTTAATAGATTCGTATTTTTTCTGCAGATCGAAGACGTTTACCCAGGGGTAATAATTGGTTCGCCGATCGTCCAAACCAACAGCTCCGCCAGTTTTGGTGTCAATTCCGGGGTTGCAATTGTATTCCACATGGCATTGGGCGCAGAGTATGTTGGAGTCCGGTTTGTTGAGAATTCCGATAGACCGGAACTCCTGCCCTCCTCTCTTGAAGGTAATCTTTTCCATGGTAATTTCTTTACTCTTTTTCTGGTCATAGGGATAGGTTCCTTCTCCCCGATCCACAACTACATCAATGAGGGCATGTTGAATAACCCGCGGTTTGGCCGCATGGGGATCGTGGCAGTGGATGCAGCCCATGGGGTTTTGCAGATGGTTTTTGGCCATTTCAATGGCAGCAGGGTTGGGGGCCCGCTTCAGCGGAGAGGCCGGATGGGGATCGCCCATATAGGGCAATTTCAGAACCCAGTCGGAGGTTTTACAGGTGAAGCAGGTAGTGTTGGCGGCTTTGGCAGTCTGGGGAAGCTCTTTCCCCGTGTCCACGATTATATCCCAAAGCTTTCCTGTTTTATTGATGTAGGTCCAATCTTTTAGCTGGAATCGTCCGCCGTACCCTCGATCCACGATCATGTGGTCGATGAGCATGAAAGCGTGGGAGCGCGGTTCGGCGTGTTCCTTGGTAAATCCATGGGGCATCATTAATTTATCAAAGGTCGGAGAGCGGCTGGTGGTGGTGGCCTTTTCCAATTTGGCCTTGGATTTTAGGGTGACCTCCATCAAGGTTAGCCATTGATCTTTATGGCAGGTTCCGCAGGCTTCCGCGTCCAGCCGGGTAAGGGGTTTTTTGGCGCTGTCGGCGAGATGGCCGGCTACCTCGGAATGGCAGAGCGCGCAATTGATCCCCTAGCATGTTTTCCTTTTATTTTTAACGCCTGCACTTCCGGGTGGCACCCGAAGCAGGTCGCTTCATCTATCCCTTTAACGGCCGGGGTTTTAGCCTTGGGGACCGCCTTCTCTTTCTTGGCCTGGGCTATGGAGAAAGATAGGAATACCACGATGAAAGCCAAAAACAAAACCGACCATGTTTTTCTCATCATGATCAAACCTCCCGGAATCAATTCTTACAAAAGGTTCCTAAGGGCAACTTGCAACCTTAATCCCGCAACTCGTAACCCGAAACATTTCTTCACTTACTGTTTAACACATCCTTAAGTAAATTCCCGGTCAAAGATGTAACGGTCAGGTAAAATTTTAGGGAAGGTTCCGGAATTTATAACCTACTCCGGGAACTGTCAGAATGTAGCGGGGGTTTTCCGGGTCTTTTTCCAGTTTTTGCCGCAGGCGCTGGATATGCATATCGATGGTCCGGCTCCAATCGTAAAGCGAGGCATCCTTCCAGGCCTGCAGGCGAATGAAATCCCGGCTCAAGGCTTCGCCAGGGTGGGAGATCAGGGTGCTTAGAAGCTCGAACTCTTTAAAAGTTAAACGGATAAGCTTATTCTTCAGCCGCACTTCCCTTTTCCGCAGATCAACGCGCAGCTCATCGACCTGGATTTGTTCTCTTACCAGGCCTTTACTTCTTCGTAAACAGGCTTTGACCCGGGCCATCAGTTCCATCGTATCAAAGGGTTTGACCACGTAATCATCGGCTCCGGTTTCTAAACCCAAAATCCGGTCCGATACCCGGTCCCGGGCCGTGAGCATAATAATAGGAATGGTCGATTCTCTCCTCAGCCTTCGGCAGATTTGCAGGCCATCCAAATCCGGAAGCATCAGGTCTAAAACGATTAAATCGGGGGCTTGGCGATGGGTAGTCAATAAGGCCTCTTCGCCGGTAGAGGCCGTGAAGACTTCATAATCTTCCAGGCGTAGATTCTCCTTGAGGACTTTCAGAATATCCGGGTCGTCATCGACGACCAGAATTTTTTCACGGGCCATGGTCATCATCTCCTTTGGGGAGAGAGAAAATAAATGTGCTGCCTTGGCCAACTTGGCTTTCTAACCAAATTCTTCCCCCGTGGGCTTCAATAATTCCTTTGCTGATAGCCAGACCGAGGCCAACGCCGGCCTCTTTGCCCCGCGGATGTTTTCCGATCTGCTGGAATTTCATAAAAATCCTTTCTTGGTTTTCCGGGGCAACCCCCGCACCATGGTCTTTTACATAAACGCGAATTTCTTTCTCCCTCTCTCCGGCATAAAGATCCACGCGGCTCCCGGTCGGGGAGAATTTAATGGCGTTGGACAGAAGGTTGATTAATACCTGTCTGATTCGGTCTTCGTCGGCCATCACCCAGAGGGAATCCGGGATATTCTTTTCAATCTGGATTTTTTTCTCGGCGGCCATATTACCGACAAAGGCGACCACTTCTTCGACTAAAAAAGACAGATTGGTAAGGCCAACCTGCATCTCCATCTTGCCCGCTTCAATCCTGGAGAAATCAAGCAAGTCAGTGACCATGCGGATCAGCCGTTCGGCGTTCTTCTTGATAATTTCCAGAAAATCATTACCGCCCCAGTTCCCCTGGCGCATCAGGTAGTCCACTGCCCCCCTGATGGCCGTCAGGGGGGTGCGCAGCTCATGAGATATATTGGAGACAAAATCGGATTTCATCCGATCGAGCTCCTGGAGCTTAAGGTTGGCTCCTTCTAAATCTTTGGTGGCCGCCCGGATTTTTTCTTCGAGGTGATCTCTCGATTCCTTAAGGCACAAGTCCATTTCCCGAAAGGCCCTCTTCAAGGAATCAATTTCGTCCCCGCTTTCCGCGTTGAGGATGGGTAGTTTGTAGCCCCCGCCAATGCGCACCGTCTCCTCCTTCAACTGATGCACAGGTTTAATGACCAACTTGTCTATTAGCAGGTAGAGAGTGAAAATAACGGCGGCCATAACGCCCACCCCGGAGAAGAAAAGGGTCCAGTTATTCAAACGGATAGCATGGTCGGCTTCATCCAGAGGAATCATAATGCTGATTCCTCCTTTTATATCCCCTATTTTGTATCCTTGAACTCCGTGGCATTCCAGGCAGGATTCGTTGATAAACAAGGGAGCAATATAGCGGTAGTTTCTTCTCTCGGAAGTAGGTTCAATCCAGTTAGCTTCGCTGATATCTCCCCGTTCAAAAGCCTGGAGCATCGAACGCTCGAATTCATCAGGGGCATTTTTGGGATCAAGAAGCCGAAGACTGGTTACTCGAAATTTATAAAGTCTTCCTTTCTCGGCAAGATCGGACAATTCCCTGGTAACCAGGGCCGGATTGCGTTTGGTGTAGATTCTCCCGCTTCGATCTTGAATCTCCGGGTCTTTTAAAAATGGGTTGGTTTCAATCCCGGGAAGTTTTTCCACGAATACGCCCCCGTGCTTGGCCACCCATTGCCGGGTCATGAGAATCTGTTGAAAAAGAATCCGAGACTGTTTTTCCACCTGTTGTAAAATATATTCTTCCTGTTTATGTGAGTTCCAATAGAAGATTGCCCCCATGGACAGACAGGTGACCAGCCCGATGGCTATTAAAAATTTCATCCTCAAGGTCCACTTCATAGACCATCCTTCCCCTTGCTCGGCAGATTCCCTCGACCGGAACTAATACAAACGTAATAATTGAACGCCACCAGCATGGCTCTGGTCTTTTTTCCGCTGATGTTGAGCTTCTCGGTTTGATCGCTGTTATTTCTGGCTTCTCAGATGGACTGGCAGTTTTTTTAGCAAGGAAGCTACCCAAGTGTCAATGACCAGTGGGGCTCCTTAATTTTCTTCCCTTTACCAGTGGACCATCGGCAATCCAGCCACGGGCGATTGGAAATAAGGAATCGTATTGCCCATCAAAGTGCCGATATAGACGGTCTTTAAATTCGGCCCTCCGAAAGTGAGGCTGGCCATCCAGGGAGCAACGCTGCTTTTGCAGGCGGCCATGTGCTTTGGTTCAACGGTTCCGGCGAAGAAATGCCTTTCTACTTCGAGAATGGCCGCCGGGGCGCCATCGTCAAAAAGAATCCTAAGCTCTCCATCAGGGGTGATGGCGAAAAGCTTTTCTCCAAAGATCAAAGTTCCCCATAGATTGCCGTAAGCATCGAAGGCGATTCCGTCCGGAAACCCGCCAGGCCCAAGGTCTGAAGGGCCAAAAACTTCCCGGGCTTTGAGGGAACCGTCCGGGCTTACGCGCATGCGGCTTATCCTCCTGCCGGTGGTTTCTACGATGTAGAGGAACTCTTCGCGGGCATCGAAACGGATTTCGTTGGTGAATTTGAATCCATCAGCCACAAGGCGAATTCCCCGTTCATCCACCAGAGCGATATAACCATCAGCAATGTCCGGGTGCACAGCCTGCATCCAGTTTTTAATTCGGGTTGATATGGTAAGCCATATGCGGTTCCTGGAATCTCGCAGGACAAAATTTACCTTGCCAATTGGCTTTCCGTCAATGGTATCGTACATGGTTCGCGTCTCTCCATCACGGGTCATGATTTCCAGGGCATCCGTGCCAAAATTAGCAATGAGGATCTCCCCATTTTGGGCAAAAGCCAGGCCATTGGGTAGAGTGCCCTGAGTGAACCTTTCGGCCATATCCACTGTCTTCCCAAAACGGCTGTCCGCTTTCTGGGCAATGAGAGTTTGCCGGCCATCCGGAAGGATTTTCATCACCCCGCCGCGGGCATCCGCTGCCCAAAGAGTGCCATTTCTCTCGGCCAGGATGCACTCCGGCCGTTGCAGATCTTCGCCGATGAATCTCAGGTCGGATTTCTGGACAGTGAAACCATCAAGGGGATTCGCCTTCATTTCCTCTACCTCCGGCAATGGAAATCAAAACTCAATCTTTAAAGGCGTTAGGCGCTTGCCAATCAAATTCTTCGCAACACGTCAACAATTATTTTCTAAATGAGACTCGCTGTGAAATCCGAAGCATAAAGTCCGAAATTCTAAACACGGTATTTTTTCAAAGATTTGAACGTTGATGTTTCGTAAAAAGTCGTCACTCCGGCCTGCCTGTGCCTGGCAGACAGGTGAAAACCGGAGTCCTGAGAATTGATAACTATTTGAAAAGACTGGATTCCGGCTTTCGCCGGAATGACGGAAAACAGCATTTTACTACTTTTTACGAGATTATCAACGTTGATGGAGTCGTAAAAAGTCCCGTTTTCGTCATTGCGAGGAGTTCTGCCAATGCGGGACGACGAAGCAATCCCGTATTTTCAAGGACTTATAAAAACGAGATTGCTTCGCTTTCGCTCGCAATGACTATTCTGCCGACTTTTTACGAGATTATCAACGTTTGGATTTAGAATTTGTTTAGTCCGCCGTGGCGGTTCGATATTCGAATTTCGAATTTTTGTATCAGTTTAGAGTTTTGAAAAAATGGCGGCAACGCCTCTGTTTGGGCCCGGGGGGCAGGTCGGAACGCGCCGGAAGCATCGGTTGGGTTTCCTCTTGTCCTCGAGGATAAAAGCCCGTTTCCTCCGGAGGAGGCGGGGAGTATCTTCCCCGCCCCATCAACGGAGAAATCAGCGCCTTATGATTCCAAGCAAGCCGGCCTGGCTCCCGGGCCCTGGAATCCCTTGGCCCTGCTGACACACCTTTCTTCAAAGAGCTAAAGTGTTACGAATTTTCTTGTTCACCTTTTTGCTTCCGGCTACGCCGGTTTAGGATTTATTTTGGATTTTGATTTTTAGTTTTTTTGCCTCTCTGCGCCCTCCGTGGTAAGAGAGGCCTTTTGTGACGATCGAACAATCCTGGTTGAATGTAACGATAATAAGCCGGACATCTCTTACGATGGGGACAACGTTTTTCACATACCTTAAGAGGAACCTGGGGTTGGTTTTTTCGTCGCTCACAGAAAATGACTGGAATTTCAGGGAAAAAAGAAGGCTCTTTTGGTTTTCTTTTCATTTTTAAAGGGCAATCCAGGGGTAGAAAATCTTCATCATCCTCCTCCCCTATTCCATCCCCAGAAACTGGCAAAGAACTTTGGCCATCTCATCCTTGGCGCAAATTCCTTTATGGAGCTCCGGCAGGGTTTTCAATTCGGCGAGCTTTGAGGGAACCGGCTGGGAGCTTATTATGGCCAATTCTTTAAGCAAGGTGAACTCATCCTCACCCGAAGTATTTCGTCCCAGGGCTTCCAACACGGCCCTGTTAAATTTGAAAGGACTGGCCGTAGAAGTCAATAAGGCCGGGGCCCTGTCTCTGGTCTCTTCCCGATACCTCTGTAAAACCCTGTAACCCACAGCGGTGTGAGGATCGATCAGGTAACCCTGGTTCCTGAATGTCTCCCGGATGGCTTGCAGCGTCTCTAATTGATCGGCAAAACCACCGTAAAAACAGGATTGAAGCGGACTTAAAGCGTCAGGAGTGATGCTGTACCAGCCCTGGCTGGTTACTTTTCCCATCCATTCGCAGACCACCGCAGATTGGCGCCCGGCCAGTTCGAAAAGTAAACGCTCTAAGTTCGAGGAAATCAGGATATCCATGGAAGGCGATTCGGTCTTGTAAAACTCGCGCCTTCGGTCATAGATGCCGGTTCGTATAAAATCGGTAAGTACTTTGTTGCGGTTGGAAGCGCAGAGCAATCGGCTCACGGGCAATCCGCATTTGATCGCGTAATAAGCCGCCAGGATGTTGCCAAAATTGCCCGTAGGCACACAGATCAAAATCGGCTGGCCGCGCTTAATCTTCCCGGCCGCAACCATTTCATCATAACCTGTAAAATAATAAGCGATCTGAGGAGCCAGCCGGCCCCAGTTGATGGAATTGGCCGAAGAGAGCTGGAAGTTAAAACCAGCCAATTTTTTATTTATGGTCGGATCGGAAAATATCTGCTTGACCCCGTTTTGGGCATCGTCAAAATTCCCTTGAACCGCACAGACCCCCGCGTTCCTCCCCAACTGGGTGGCCATCTGTAATCGCTGGATCTCGCTCACCCCTTCATGGGGATAAAAAACGAAAATGCGTACGCCCTGGACATCGGCAAATCCCTCCAGGGCAGCCTTGCCAGTGTCCCCTGAAGTAGCCACCAGAATCACCACTTCATACTTTTCCCTCTCGCTTTGCAGGGCGACAGAGAGCAAGTGCGGCATGAGTTGCAGGGCTATATCTTTAAAGGCCAGAGTCGGCCCATGCCAGAGCTCCAGGACTGCCGTTCCATCCTTAAGAAACCGGACCGGCACAGTTAAGGGGGAATCAAAATTTTCAGCATAGGCTGCCTGGCAGGCGGAAATGAGTTCCTTTTCTAAGTAATCAGTGAGAAACGCCCGGAGGATCTTTGCGGCTTTGTCCGCATAAGAACTTTGGCCACATTCAAAGAAGGGGTCCGGGCCAAGGAAGGGAAAGTCTGAAGGAACATAAAGGCCTCCATCTTCCGCAATGCCTTTGATAATGGCCTTCTTGGATGATACCGGTGGCCCAGAACCGCGCGTGCTTATATATTCCATGTCCGCAACATTAACACATTCAACTTCGCCCTGCAACTATTGGTGCAGCCAAAAAGTATCGCTATATTTCAGCCGCGCCCTCTGTCCTTCCACCCGGGCCAAAATAAAAGAAAATTGCCAACCCCAGAAAGCTCGTCATCGATCCTTTGGGGCATCTACTGTGAAGGAAAGTCCCCCCAACGCTTGATTGGACTTGCAAAGCCCAGTGCATCCATCATTCGGAAGACGAACTGGTCCACGACCTCATTTAGGGTCTGGGGAAGATGGTAAAACCCCGGGCAGGCTGGCATGATGCGCACTCCCCAACGGGACAGCTTCAACATGTTTTCCAGATGGACCGGGCTAAGGGGGGTCTCCCTGGTCACAAGGAGGAGAGGCCTTCTCTCTTTTATGGTCACATCCGCGGCGCGCAGGAGTAAATTATCGGCGTATCCCGAGGCCAGGTTGGCCGAGGTTACTGCTTCCAGGACGATCTCCTTTATGGGGAAAGGATGTTTCTTCCAACCGCCGCAGACCAGGCGAACTCTGCCGCCGGCGGCCTTCTTCGCCCGGTGGGCGGCCGAAGCGATCCCCGAGGGCTTACTGATGAGGCCGATCACCAGGTTTTCCAATTTAACAATCTGCTCCGGCGTCCCGCAAAACCGGGCAACCTCTTCCCCCTTTTTTACCATGGCCCCGCTTGCTTTTTTCCATGCGGATTCCACTCCGAGGGCTGCGGCCACCTCCACGGCAATGTCTTCCAGCCGGGCTTTTTGCAGGGAGATCCCCTCAATCCACAGCTCGGTTTTTTAATGTACCGCCAAGGGCGGGATTCATGCCTTTCCGCCGGGATTACGAGACAGTCTCCAGGTGGAAGGATGGCGGATTTGGATCGCGATAACTCCCACCACGAGGCCCATCCCCACCAAATCCGTGGTGACCTCCGGGACGATCAAGAGAAGGGCTCCTGCCAAGAGGATCCCCCGTTCCCAATATCCGGCCTGGCGGAAAAAAATCCGATCACCGCCCCGGCCAGCGCGATTACCCCCACCAGCGTTGTAAAACTCACCCAGGCGATCTCCCAGAGCGAGCCTTGCAGCAGAAGGGCAGGGTTGTACACCACGACATAAGGGATGAGAAAGCCCGGCAGGGCCATCTTCAATGCCTGCATCCCGGTTTCCCACAGGTCCGCTTCGCTAAATGATCAGCCGTGAACGATCTCCTGGACAATCTTCTTGAACTCTTTCTCGTCCAAGAGCCCTTTCTTCAGGATCGAAGCCTCCTTTACTTTTTGAACGATCGCCTCCCTTTGCTCCTGAGACGCATCCAACCCGGTCTTTTCCAGCCACTCGACGACCGAATCGACTCCGCTGCTCTTGCCCATGACAATGGCGATCGCTGGCTGGCCCACGAGCGCAGGAACGAAGGGGCCCAGCTCTAAAGGATTTTCATCTCGGCAGCGTCTGACCCAGGAGGTGACGATTCCCGACTCCACCTGGAGTAAGGTCTCCCCTACGATGGCCCGGTTGCTGGGAATCGTTGTTTTAGATAGCTCCCGGACCAGTTTGGACAATTCGTAGAACTTTTCGGTCTTGATTCCTATGTCGATCCCGTACATCGTCAGAAGCGCCAGGACGAGCTCTTCCATCGCGCAATTTCCGGCCCGTTCTCCGATCCCGCTAACGGTGGTGTGGGCCACCGAAGCTCCGGAAGCCAGGGCCATGAGAGTATTGGCAACGCCCATCCCAAAGTCATCGTGGAAATGAGGCTCGAGCGGTTTCTTGATTCGCTCCTGAATCCTCTTGATGAGGTAGGGAACGGCATGGGGAGAAATCCCCCCGAAGGTATCGACCACGGCCAGGGCGTCCATGTGCCCCTCGGTGGCGATCTTCTCGATTAGATCCAAGAACCATCCCATTTCCGCCCGGGAGGCATCGATGGGGAAAAAGACCGTGTACAGCCCATATTCCTTGGCCATCAACGTGGCCTCAATCGAAAGGTCGATGGCTTTCTTGAGCTCCCATCCATAGGCATGTTTGATAATGTGCTCGCTCGAAGGAATTTCTACTACAATGCCCTTGACCCCGCACTCCTTAGCCAGCTTCACGTCCACTGCCATGCAACGGGAAAAGGCGAAGATATCAGGCCCCAAGTTCAACTGAACGATTTCCTTGATGGCTGCTTCGTCCACTTTTGAAACAGCCGGCATTCCGGTCTCGATCCGGTGCACACCGGCCTCGGCCAGGGCCTTAGCGATCCGGATCTTATCCTCAAAGGTATAGGCAATTCCGGCCTGTTGCTCGCCATCCCTAAGCGTGATGTCATGGATATTAATTTGCTTGGCTGGAGGAAATTTCAGGGTTGAGGTCACCTCCAAATCAAAATTCCACGGGCTTGTAAACCATTTATCAGTCTTCCAGAGTGTTTTCGCCATATTCTTATCTCCTTTTCATTTTATTATTGTAGTCATCAAGCGATATGGAATGATTTTCCATAGGCAAGATAATCTGAAGCCTCCATTCTTGATGAACTCGTAAAAAGTCGCGAAAGGGTCATTGCGAGTGAAAGCAAAGCAATCTCGTTTTTATAAGTGCCCGAAAAGACAAGATTGCTTCGTCGTCCCGCCAATGCGGAACTCCTCGCAATGACAGGAATAGGACTTTTTACGAGAACATCATTCTTAAAAAGCTCTATTATTTCCTGATCAATTCCTTGGAATAGGTTGAAAAAAGGAATTTTTTATACAATCGAGCTTCTTGCAAAAGTCCGTAGATTACCCTTCGACAGGCTCAGGGTGAACGGGCTTAGGTTGAAATTATTTAGTTTTTCCGTTCGTGGTGAGCTTGTCGAACCACAAAAAAATACTTTTGCAAGAGGCTCAATCAAGTGAATTTTATTTTTACATTTCCCAGGGGACCGAAATCTGCCCGAAAAAAATCTCCTGCGGCAACTGGTATTGCCGCCGTCAGAGCCCCGGAAAGGATCACCTCTCCCTTGCGCAGGATAATTCCATAGGCAGAAAGTTTATTTGCCAGCCACGCCACGGCCTGGGCGGGATGACCCAGTACCGCCGCTCCTGCCGCAGTTGCTTGAACCTCTCCGTTTTTCTCCAGGACCATTCCCACCGTCCGAAGATCCAGGGAATAAGGCGGAGTCAGAACCCCTCCCAGAACGATCCTGGCGCTGGAGGCATTGTCTGCTACCGTGTCGGGAAGCTTAATCTTCCAATCTTTTATCCGGCTGTCGATGATTTCCAGGGCTGGGGTCCCCCCTTCGCTCGACCGGAGGACATCAGTCAAGGTCACTCCCGGGCCTTTCAGATCTTCCTTGAGCACAAAGGCGATCTCTCCTTCGATGCGCGGGGCGATGAGCTCTTCGGTCGGAATCTTTTCCCCTTCCATGACCACCATGCCATTCAGAACATGGCCATAATCCGGTTCCTTCACTCCGAGCATGGCCTGCATGGCCAGGCTGGTAAGACCGATCTTTTTCCCCACCACCACCTGTCCGGAGGTTTTTTTCATCTCTATCACCTGGAGCTGAATTCGGTAGGCTTCATCCACTGTGATTCCAGCATCCGTCTCCGTCAATGGAGCGATGGGATTCCGGGTTTGCTCTGCTTTCAATAGCATCTCGGCCAACACCTTGATCCGACTGTCATCCATGGGGAAATCCTTTCCTTTCACGTTCAGGGAATTTGATCCAGCACCTTCAAGCCGATTCCTCTTTGCTGTAATCCCTCAGTTATAGGCCAGTTTATCATAATTTAATCGTATAGGAATTTCCTTTTTCAACTTTAGGCGCTTAGCGCCTCATTAATACAAACATGTTTGTAAGAAGGAAACCTCTCGGCACCAGAAAATCCCCCCATCCCCCCTTTAAAAAAGGGGGGTTAGGGGGGATTTCAGGACTTTTCGCTGCCCGCCTGAGGCGGGCCACTTTTTCCGCGCAAGGTCGCGGAAAAAGCGTAGTTCCTTTTCTTGACAAAAATAGCTGAATTAATGAATAATTGCCACCAAAAGCTCCCGGTGCACATCATGGAAACCTCCCAAATAAATCAGCAACAAATACACATCCGCTCCCATCTTCAACCCGGAGACATTGGCTCCATCATATACCTCCACGGTATTTTATACGCTAAAGAATACGGATTGGACCACACCCTGGAAGGGTACGTTGCCGCCGGATTGGCCCAGTTTGTTCAGTCCTTTGACGCGAGGAAAGATGGCCTGTGGATTGCTGAGATGGAAAGGACAATGGTTGGTTCAATTGGTATCATGGGGCAGACAAGCTCAGAGGCCCAGCTACGCTGGTTTTTGGTGCGCCCGGCCAACCGTGGCCGTGGCCTTGGGCGGAGACTCCTGAATCATGCCCAGCAGTTTTGCCGCGAACGGAATTTCAAGTCCGTTTTTTTGTGGACATTCAGCGACCTCGAGGCCGCAGCTCACCTTTACTGCTCGGTCGGATTTCAAAAAACCGAACAGAACACCCATCAAATTTGGGGCCGAACCCTCACGGAAGAAAGGTATGACCTATTCCTGTGAACTGCCCATAAGTTTCTTGCAGTTCATCAAATAAGGGAACCAAGCTTTGATCCTATCCGCCCGTGATATTGCCGATACAGAGAAGATGAAATAGCGAGACCTTTTAAAGATTGATGGATTCGTAAAAAGTCTGAAAAGACGTTTTTCTGTCATTCCGGCGAAAGCCGGAATCCAGTCCTTCCAATTAGTTATAAATTTTATGGACTCCGGTTTCCACCGGAGTGACGACTTTTTACGAGATCATCAAAGATTGGTTGAATGGAGAAAGGAGTGATTGATTTATTTTATAAATTTTAAATGATTTCCGAGAATGCGTATTCTCGGAAATCATTTATTAAAAGAGCCTCTTGCAAAACTCAAAATCTGGCGCTCAATCGTCATTCCGGGCAAGCGCAGCGCGATCCGGAATCCAGGATTATCAAATACTTCTGGATTCCGGCTTTCGCCGGAATGACCGAAAATATGACATTTGCAAGAGCATCAAAAGCCAGATACTTTAGGTTGCCCTGAAATCCCCGGCAAACACCTCTTTTTTAATATTTTTCTCAATTTGCGAAACCGTCAAGGCCATTTCCGTGTCTGCATATCTTTTGTCGACTTTTATAATAATTATTTTCTATCTTCTTCGGTGATACGTCCCCTTTCTTCAACGCTATACACATAATCACGGACCACGCCGTTTTTAATTAAAACATCCATTTTTTGTCTTTCAACCGCGGGGAGTGTCCACCAACGAGTAAATTGTTCTCTATAATACTGATAAATATATTTCTCTTCCCCGGCGGATAGTTTCTCAATCTTATCTGGTTTTCCAAAAATTTCCACCACTTGTGCCGCAGTCGTCTGACCTTTGATGATTTCGTCCCGCTTAGAAGCGTCTATCCTTTTCCCTTCCATTATCGTCGGGCCGCAACCTACAGAGAAAACCAAAAGAAGAATGACCATCAACCTTGTGCATCTCATTTCTTTCTCCTTTCTTGAATTGATTATTTTTAGTTTGTGATTATTCTTTGAGGACAGCTTCTTTCCCTTCCGTTCGAAGCTTGTAGGTTTGCACCACCCCATCTTTGAGGGTAACTTCTAACAGTTGTTTATCCACCTGGTTCATCGTCCACCAACGGGGGTTTTTAATTTCATAACGATAAATATAGTTCTCTTCCCCGGTGGATAGCTTTTCGATCTTATCGGGTTTGCCAAAGAATTCTTCGACCCTTTCCGTTTTTGATACGCCGGGCATCAATTGTTTTACTTTCGCTGAATCAATCTTTCTGCCCTCGATAATCGTGGGGGCGCAGCCAAAAATCAATGCCAAGAAGACTACCAGGGTAGCACCAATGTACCGCATTTTCTTTTCTCCTTTCTTTTTAGTTGGCAATATTGTTAACAATTATATTTCCGGGAATGCGTATTCTCAAAAATTATTCCTTTAAATCAATAAGCCCTGACAAAGTAAGACCAGCCATCCTTTTCTTTTTCTATGCCGCCTTCAACTCGGACGTGCAATGCCCGCAGCGGGTAGCCTTAACGGGAATGGTTAATAAACAATGGGGACAATCTTTCGTTGTTGGCTGGACAGGAAGAGCTTCCCTCTGGCTGGTCAATTTATTGATACTGCGGATGAGTATAAACATGGCAAAAGCAACGATGAGAAAACTGATAATGGCATTCACAAATAACCCTACGTTGACCGTCACTGCTCCAACCGCCTTGGCGCTGGCCAACGAGGCATAAGGAGGGGCCACCTTTCCATCTTTCAAAACAATGAAGAGATTGGAAAAATCAACATTGCCCAGCACTAGGCCAATGGGGGGCATGAGGATGTCTGCAACCAGGGAATTAACGATGGTGCCAAAGGCAACTCCGATGATGATGCCCACTGCCATATCCACGGCATTTCCCCGCAAAACGAATTTTTTAAAATCTTCGATCATGATTTCCCCCCTATTTAATAAGGGCCTATGTCCGGTATTCTACCGTACATGAGTCCCTTTTTACGAAAATATCTAAAATTGTCAAGTTTTTTTATGGCTTGCCCCACGTAATCACTCAGTTATGGGAGATTTTAAGACCCAGGCCAGAGTTTTAAGGCCTAAAATCGGATTGAAATGGATTCGGTCTTTAAGAAACAATGATCAGAGGTTCCTGCAAATCTCAAAATCTTTCGCTCAATCGTCATTCCTGGCAAGCGAAGCCCTGCACCGCATGGTGTACAGGGCGCAGCGCGACCCGGAATCCAGATTCCTCATGCTGCCCTGGCTTCCCGCTGAAGTTTATCCTCGCCAAAGCGGGGGCGGGAATGACGGCGTTTAGGACTTTTGCCAGAGCCTCATAATATAAATCATAACTGAGGGATTACTCTTCCCTTGGTGTCAATTCCCAAACCCAGGATCGTAAGCAAGACACAATATTGTTGTTGTTTTCGGATACTTAAAAGTGAGACTTGCTTGTCAAATCCACACTTTTGAACTGCAAAAGTAAAGGGATGTACCCAGTCACGTCCCCAATCATTTCAGCTTCCAAAGTTTGATTCGTCGCCTCTATGCTGAAAGCATTACCAATCGCGCAGGGGGTGATGTTCCAACATGTCCCTCCTGAACGATTCGTAGTCTTTTTTTAGTGTCTCGTAAAGCTTGGCATTCTCCAAGGCAATAGCGCCCAAATTGGCGACCGCCCCCGCAAAATAGATATCATCCAGACTAAATTGGCATGGCTCCGAAGTGTAAACCCTTACCACCCCTATGATCTCCTCCCTGAGCATCATTGGCACGGAAAGGATAGAGGCGATCCCTTCTTTTTTGGCTTGCTCCCGGTACTGAATTCGATCATCGTCGGGGGCATGGAGAACAGCTACCACCTTCCCTTCTAAAGCTTCTGAAAGGCTTTTATCCGCTGATACAGGACCTTTTCTTATGTACCAATCGCTGAGCCCATGGGCAGCGGTATGTATGAGCAGCTTTTTGTCTGGCGATAGAAGCATCAGGGAACATCCTTTAGCTCCCACCGCCTTAGCCACGTTCTCCACAATTGATTGAAGTATTTCGCCAGAAGCACGGGTTGAATTCAAAGTGGCGGCCACTTCATACAAGCTCTGGTAATAAATTTCAATTGTTTTTTCCATGGCTTCCTCCTTTGATTTTTAGCAGCCTGCTAATGTTGATTGGGAAGTTGTTTAGAAAATTCGTCAGGGGTTTCTGAAAGCGAGGGGGTTTCCACGGCAATCAGTTTATCGCTGAACTTCTCCATCTGGCGCTGCGCCGAGTCAAAACTTCCTTTGGCCTGCTCTACGTGTCTTCCCAGCTTCCTGAACTCTTCCTGGAATCTGGCTAAGGGGGTACGCAGCCCCGCTAATTGTTTGATGATCTCCCGGGCGCTCTCTTCCACTTTCATCCCCCTCAGCCCCAGGAGAATCGTGTGCAGGTAGGCATAAAAACTATTGGGAGAAACCGGGACGACATGTTTGGTAAAAGCATATTCCCGCAAGCTCTTCCCTTCGCCCAGGGCTTCATCCTTGATAAAAGCCTCATAGTAAACATTCTCGGCGGGAATATACATAAGGGCGAAGTCACAGGTTCCTTCGTTGGGGAGAATGTATTTAGTGGCGATCGCCTCCACATGTTTTTTCACGTCAGCGGCAAAGAGCTTGAGAAAACTCTTCTTCGCCCCATCGTCCTCAGCCAAAAGGGCCTTCTGAAAATTTTCCAGGGGAAACTTGGCGTCGACAGGGACAAGCCCCTGACTTACACGGATCACCGCATCCACGCGTTCTCCGCTCTTAAAAGAATGTTGCAGGATGAAATATTCGGCGGGCATGATCTGGGCCAAAAGGTCGCCCAGGAGGAACTCGCCCAGCCCCCCTCGGATCTTGGGCGCCCGCAGGATCTCCTGCAGACTGGCAATGGAACGTCCCACATCTAAAATGCGTTTGTTGGCTTCATCCAGTTGAGCCAGGCGAGCCTGAACCTCCTGCACCCGCTCGCTAAAATGCTGGCTGGCCTTCTGCACCAGGCCCATTCCCGTTCCCACCTGCTCACTAACCTGGGAAGCGATGGAATTCAATTGACTGGTAACCTGGCTGGCCAGGGAAGTCAGCTGTTGATGGACCAGCTGAACATTCCCGTCCAAACTCCGGCCCACCTGGTCGCGCAGGCTGTCCATCTGCTGCTGCAGGAGCAAAAAAGCGGGGTCCTTATCTTGGCCGGCCCGGATTACCCGCCACTGACGGGCGTTATACCAGAAGAAGAAAATGAGTAGAAGAAAGAGAACGATAAGACAGATGATAATCCAGGTTTCCATTGATTTTAAGCTCTGAAGGAAATTAGTAATTTAAAATTCTCCCTAATTTAGCAAAAACATAGGAAAAAGGAAAGGAAGATGTCGGCCGATGAAGAAGGGAAGGAGAAATGGCGTTATTTAAAATCGGTCAAGGTTCGAGTTTCTCCGGTGCGGACAAAGAAGAAAACGACTTCTTTAACGGCCCCGCGGATTATTTTCTCCACGGCCCGGGCATACCAGATTCCCTGTTCTCGATACGCCTCCAACCGCTCATCGAGAGCAACTCCGGAGACTTCATCTGTCTTATAATCGACAATCACCCACCCTTCATCTTCTTCGAAAAGCAGGTCGATCTTTCCTTCCATGATTTTTTCGGCAAGGGAGACGGAAAAGGGCGCTTCCCGGAAGAGACGTTTAACCTGGCGCACCCGCTCCAGGAGGGGGTGGCTTATGGTTTTGCGGCAGAGGTCCGCGAGCTTATCGGCCATCGCCGGAATGGATTGCTCGACGGCCTTAATCTTTGCAAGAGCTTTTAGATTTCTTCCCGCGATCAAGTCAACCCGCTCCATAACCTCATGGAAGGCCGAGCCGAAAGCTGCCCCTCCGCCAGGTTCGGAAGAAGCCCCGGGGATCTCGTCCAAAGAATAACGAGAGAAATCGGCCCGGTCTGCCAAATAAGAAGGGGTAGCAAGAGGAAGCCCGCGGGAAGCTTTCTCTTTGACCCCGGCCAATGTTTTTTGCCATTGAAGACGCCTCTGCAGGGGAGCGGCATTGTCTTCCGGCGCTTCGGCCAGCTCCAGGCGAAGGGGCGGTTTTTCTCCGGGATCACGATCAAAAAATTCCCCGCCCAGGACGAGCTGGCCATTCACCTGCAAACCGGGTTTCATTTTTACCCCATCCGGAAAATGCCCTTCGAGCATCTTGAAAAACCCTTTCCTTTTTCCCCAGAAGAGAGGAATTGCCAGATAATCGCGCGCCCGCGTGGCCGCGACGTAGAAGAGCCTTCGATCCTCAGCCTCCATTTTGGCCTTTTCTTGTTCCCAGGCGGAATCGTATCCTCCGGTTTTAAAATCGCCGATGGCCAGTTCAAATCTTCCCTGGAGCCGCTGCGGAATGAACTGCTGTTTGCGGTTGCGCTCGGCGGCCAAATTGGCCAGGATGACGACTGGAAACTCCAGTCCTTTGGCTTTGTGGACTGTCAGCAACTTTACGCTTTCTTCCCCTTCTTCCGACCAGGGAGACTCGCCTTCGCGCAGGCCTTCTTCTTCGCGGCTCCCCAGCCACTCCACGAAACGCCGGAAAGTGGCTGATCTTTCCTTTTCAAAAGCCCTGGCCTGATCGATAATTTTCCGCAGGTTGGCAGCCATCTGCTCTCCTCCATGGCGGGTAAGGGAAAATTCCAGGGCTTTGGTTTTGCAAAGAAGGTCAGAAACCGTGCTGGAAATGGGAACTGCATTTCTTTTTTCATGGAGCTTACGCAGCAAAGAAAAGGCCTCGGAAAAAGCGCTTTCTTTTTCCTTTAGCCCCTGAAGGTAATGCAGGCGGTTGCCGGAGGAGACAAAAAGAAATATCTCTTCATCGGAAAATCCAAAGAAGGGGGAACGCAGAGCGGCGACCAGGGAAATCTCATCGGCCGGGTCATCCAGAACCCGCAGGCAGCAAAGAAGGCTGCGCACCTCCTGGCGCAGATAAAATTCCTTACCCCCCTCGAGGCGAAAAAGAATTCCCCTATCTTTCAGGGTTTCTTCATAAATCTCGACGCCTGAAAGAGCGGGGAAGAGTACGGCTATGTCCCGGAAACAAGCCGGGCGGCTGTCTTTTTCTTTTTTATCGTAGATCAGCCATTGATTTTTATTTTTCCCTCCCACCATTTCCTCAATCAGGGCGGCAATGGAGCGGGCCTCCTTTTGCCGCACGAAGGGAGCTAAAGCTTCTTCCGGATCAAAGTCCGGCGGGGGAACAAGCAGAATCACCCCGGGCTGGTTCTTGATGCTCTCTTTCCGCTCTTCATGGGCAATTAGAGGGATGTAAGCCGGCTGAAAATAACCCTGGTCCGAGGGCTGGATCAGAGGCTCAAAGACCCGGTTAACCCAGGAGACGATGGAAGGAACCGTACGAAAGTTTTGCCTGATCGTAAGGCTTCCGCCCTTTTTGGTCAGTTGCTCCCTGGCCTTTTCATAGGTTTCGATGTCCGCCCGGCGAAAGCGGTAGATGGATTGCTTGGGATCGCCGACCAGAAAGAGTTTTCCCGGTGAAACTTCCACCTCCTCCCAGGCTCCGGCCTGGGCGCCGTCTTCGGCCAGGAAGAAGACGACCTCCACCTGGAGAGGATCTGTGTCCTGAAATTCGTCAATTAGAATGTAGAGAAATTTTTCCTGAAAATATCTGCGGACTTCCTTATCATCCCGCAGCAAATTTCTGGCCAGAAGGAGTAAATCCTGAAAATCGAGCGCGCCGCGCCGCGCTTTTTCTTCCTCTATGGCTTTGAGAAATCCTCTAAGCCATTCCACCAGGTCGGCCATGATTTCGGCGCGGATGGATCTTTTTAATTCCTTGAGTTCCTCGGCCAGATCATCGAAGATCTGCTTTTGGGCCTCACAGCTTGCAGGCGGCTTCCAGTTCTGTTTGTTCCCTGCGCTTTTGATCGCGAGCTCGTTAAGAATCAGGATTTCTCTCCGCTCCGGCGAAGGTTCTTCTATCTCCGAAACTTTTTCCTTAAGCGCCTGAATGTTCTGAAACCCCTTGTCCTCTTCTTTCCGGCAATCTCGGGCCAGCGTAAGAGCTTCCTTTATTCCGTTCTGGAAATTTTGCACAAACGCCTCGGTGGAGTAGAAGGGCCGGGGAAGGGGATCCTGGGGAATTAGGTCGCGGTTGTCGTAAAGCTGGCGCACCATACTGGCTAAGTCAGCCAAACTCATGGACAGGGAGAGGGCCCGGCGCAAAGGGGCAGGTTTTTTCCAAAGCTCCTGGCCCAGCCAAAGTTCCCAAACTTCCTGAAAGAGCATTTCCAGGCCCATTTCATCCAAGGGCTCGAAATTCGGGTCGATCCTGGCCTCCACCGGGCGCTCCCGGAGAAGGCTGGCGCAAAAGGAATGGATAGTGGAGAGGGGAGCCCGTTCCAGGTCGCCTACGGCCTGCTGCAAGGCTTCCCCTTCATCTTCCCGGGACAGAAGAATCGCTTTCTCGAGCGCTTCCCGCAGCCTGATCTTCAGGTCCCCGGCGGCTTTCTCGGTAAAGGTGATGGCTACGATTTGCTCCAATGAGGCTTTTTGGTTGCGCAGGAGGGAGATGATCCGCTCAACGAGAAGAGTTGTTTTGCCTGTGCCGGCTCCTGCTTCCACAGTCAAGGATCGAGTTAAATCACCCCGGGCCGCATCCCGGTCAGCCCGGTCGGCGAAATCTGTGGCTATAGCTTTTTTCTTTTTCATGCGAACGGTCTCAGGGAATATTCCTCATTTCCAAGAAATCCGCAGCTCGAGGATCGTTTCTTTTTCTCTGGAAAAGGGCGTTCGTACCCTGCTCGCAGAGAATCCGGAAGTCGCAGTAATCACAGCTTCGCTCTCCTTCCCGGAAGGGGAAGAAGGTCCCTTTTAGGATTCCCTGGGAAATAATTTCGATGATTTTTATTAGGGTCTTCTCTTTCTCCGCCCAGTTTGCCCCAAGGAACAAGAGGCGTTTAAACTTTCCCTTGCGGCTCACGCTGTCATATTCGGCTAAGCTCTTTTCGATATCAGCCTGTTTCCATATCCGGCAAGAAGCCAGAAGGTAAAGGGGAAGCTGCAAGGTAGTTCCTCCGCCGAAACCATCGGGCTTCCCTTCCACGATGCCCGTTTTATAATCGATGACCCGCAGGCGGCTTCCATCAAGGGAGAAATCGACCCGGTCGATCCTTCCCCGGAAGTAAACCGTGGATCGCCCCTCAAGGTCCAAAGAAATTGCTTCGGCGCTTCGCCCGGCCATAGAGCGGGGGCTTTGATGTCCGAAGCGGATTTCAAAATGGGCGGGAATCCATTCAGGGGATTCCTGGCCCGCCTTCTTGAAAAAGCTCTGGAGATCTTCGAGAATTTCCTGCCGGTCAATTTCCCAGAGCAGAGGAGCTCCGGTGAATCCTTGGGCTTCAGCTTCAGAAAAGACTCGGCCGGCGACATCCATTAGAATATTCCAGTACTGGTCGATTTGATCGAGCTGAAACGGCCCGGGGATTTGTTTTGCGGCCTCCCGGTAAAAGCGGCAGAGAAGGTCATGAACGACCATGCCTCGTTCTAGGGGCTGGATGCGCAGGATTTCCTCGGAGGAAGGAAGGCTCCTCAAACCCAGAATGGCGGAAAGAAAATATTTAAAAGGGCAGGAAGCGTAAGTTTCCAGCCGGGTGGGAGAGAGAACCTGTCCGGAGAGGGCAAACCGTTCGCGAAGGAGTTGAAGGGCCGGGGGATATTTGAGACAACCGTCATATTCGGTAAAGGTTCGAAAGCCGAAGCGGAGCCGGGCCAGGTTTTCGGCCCGCTGCAGAACCGGGAAAAGGCTTTTTAAGTAGGCCACCTCCCTTCGGTCATTCTTCTTCAAGGCGCTTTCAATCTGGCCCAGATCAAATTCTTCTTCATCGATCGCTTGCTCGATGTCATCCGGAGCGAGCCTGGAAAGGGCTACCCGCCGAAACCCGGGAAGAGTCTCCAGCCGGCTGTAATTCATGGCCTCCCCCGTAAGGGCTTCTCCCGCGCGCAGGAGGAAAAAGGAGGGAATGCGCTCTCGGCCCGATGAAGGGTCCAGGCGCGGGTATGACAAAATTAACTTCTCCCGGGCCGATCCCACAGCCAGGCTGAAGAGGAGTTTTTCTTCGGGAAAGCGCGCCCTCTTCAGGGGAATGATCTTTTTTCCCCCGAGAGCATCATTAATCTTTATGCGTTCGTGATCAAGAAGCAAAGGGTCCTGCCGCGCAGGCGCGGGAAAGGCCCGCTCCACCAGGCCGGGGATGAAGACCACCCGGAAAGACAAGCCGCGGGCAGGCATCAAGTCGGCGACACAGACGCCGCCCGATTGGAAAGACCCTTGCTTAAGTTTTTTGTCTTTAAGAGTTTCGGAAAAAATTTCCTTGAACTTCCCCAAATCTCCCCCCTGGGTGAGAGCATCGAGGGGCTCTAATTCTTTTAGGGCCTGGCAAAGGGCCACCTGAATTTCTCCTTCGGCAAAATATGTTTTAAGCAGGCCGATGAAGCTTTCAGAGATTTCCTTCCAGGTTCCTTTAACGGGGAAGCGATCGAGAGCGGCCAAGAATCCCTGAAGAAACCCCCTAAAATCTTCGGCTGTTTGCCAGAATAAGCTTGTTCCTTCGCGGTCTTCTTCCTGTTCGGCGCCCTTCCACCGCGAAATCAGAGAAGATAGTTTCTCCTCCCATTGATTCCTCCCTTCCACAATTCCCGCTTGCCGGGATAATAGGTCCCACTGGGAAGGAGAGGTCTCTTCCTTAAAAAAACGCGGCCAGGCCACGGGGGCGAAGGTTAAAAATTCCATGACCTGGGATCTTTTCAGGCTGCTGCCGATCAGGTCGATTAAAAGGAGGGCGCTCTTCCCTTCCTGGGTGCGCGAGAGCGGAATCCCTCCCTGGAAATAGACCGGGATTCTAAGGTTCTGGAAAGTCTCCAGGATCAGATGGCCGTATAAGTCGGCATTGCGCAGCACGATGGCCATTTCATGGAAATGAAACCCTTCTTCTTGGGCCAGCCTTAAAATCTCCCGGGCGATTTCCCGCGCCTCTTGATCCTCGCTGGGAGCGGCAATAAACCGCACTGTCCCGTCCTCCGACGCTTTGGACCCTCCCCATTTTTCCCGGAAGATCTCCCGCTGCAGAAGCTTTAGAGACCTGGTTTCCACCGCCGCGGGCCTACATGCTGCTCTAACGTCAAATCCTAATTCCCGGTACCATTGCAGGGTGGAAGAAGCATACCCAAACCCGGCCGACTCCCGCCAGGGCATGAAAGCGACCACGTCAAGTTTTTCGGCGCAGGCTTTTATCATCTGCCTCTGGTTTTCCGTAAAATCATAGAACCCATAGATGATCAAGTCCTCGCAGCCGAAAACTTCCGGAAAAATTTTCGTTTCTTTGCCGGCCCGAAAGAGCAGGTCGGATTCGGCGTAAAAATCCCTGCCGATCGCTAAACGGTATGATTGAAACAGATGGTTTAGTTCTATAAGCTTTTCCCCGTCCTGGACCGGAAGTTCTTCAATCCCTCCGTCGCGGAGGTCCTGGAAGGTGGCGGCTAAGCCTCTCTGAAAACCCCTCCTCCCGGCTATTGGTTGAAAGTAACTGCCGACTTCCACCCCCTCTGTCACAAAGGCCAGGCAGACAAGCTCGCCATAACGCGGCAGGGAGCGGAGCCTTTCTCTATGGAGAGGCTCTTCGGCTAAGGCTTTAGCCAGGTCGATAAACGTAAGGAAACGGATGTTAAGATGATCAAAGCCCCTTAAGACCAAAAGCCTTCGCAGGTAAAGCCCCAGCAGGTTTGACCCAACCAGTACTACTACCGGGGCAAGAGGATCTGCGGCTTTTTTCCCCTGGATGAAGTTCAAGAACTCTTCTTCCAGCTCGGGTTGAAAAGGACCAATAAAGAGAGGGTGGTTCTTTTTTCCCTTTACCATTTCGTTCTCTTGCAAGGTTGGGCTATTTTTAAAAAGGAATTATACCAGAGGTTTTAATGAGGTTAAAGAAATCATTAATCGGCAAAAAGTCGGGAAGGAATGATCCGACTCAGGCGGAATATTGTTTTCAATTGTGTGGCTGATTAAATCTGGGCTTCTACCCGTCAGAAAGTCTCCCCATTTTTCTCTCCAAAGAAATTGACAAATATCCTTCTTGAAAGATAGTGTATGACTAAAGGAGATGGTCATATGGATAAGCAAAAAATAGCCATCGGTGAGGGCAAGAGAGAATTCACCCGAATTGTGAAAAGGATATCCGAAAAAGATGAAGAGGTAATCATAACCAAAAGGGGAAAACCTGTGGCGGCCATTATTCCCTACGAGGAATATAAAGAGACGGCCCGGTTAAGAAGTTATTTGAAGATGCTCCAGATCTCCGAAAAGCTGGAAAAATACGGCATAACCGCCAGCCAGATCCATAGAGAGAATAGAAAGGAACTCGAAGAAGTGGGGGACGTTGATTCTTACAGTGCATTGCGCTTGACAATATCACCCTCTTTTTTATAAAATCAGCCCATGCCACGACAAGCCCGGTTAGATACTCCCGGCGCCCTTCACCACATCATGGTGCGGGGAATAACCCGGTCACAAATATTTGACGACAATGAGGATCGGTCTCGTTTTCTTACCCGCCTGGGCGAAAACATCCTGGAAACGCATTCCTCCCTCTATGCCTGGGTGCTCATGGAAACGCACGTCCATCTATTGGTGCGGAGCGGCCCACAGGGAATTTCCGCCCTCATGCGAAAGCTCCTAACCTGGTACGCCCAATACTACAATCGGCGGCATCGGCGTACGGGGCATCTATTTGAAAACCGTTACAAATCAATCCTATGTGAGGAAGAGAATTACCTTTTGGCCCTTGTGAGATACATACATTTAAATCCGATACGGGGTAAGCTGGTAAAGACCATGGGGGAGTTGGATATTTACCCTTGGACTGGGCATCGGGCGATCATCGGGAAAGACGAATATCCGTGGATGGATCGGGCTTATATTTTGGGCCAATTTGCTGGGACAAAGGGAAAGGGGATCCGGGCATACCACCGGTTTGTTCAGGATGGGCTGGCGGAGGGGCGCAGACCTGAGTTAACGGGAGGAGGATTAATTCGGAGTCAGGGGGGATGGTCGCAGGTTCTTGCTCTGCGGAGTAAAGGG
>Ga0194110_10000832_pt1 | contig 39765 bp, 33 predicted proteins | sample TA2Kig1200mmetaG_FD_146192 | JGI IMG/M metagenome (GOLD analysis project Ga0194110, IMG submission 146192) | Freshwater microbial communities from Lake Tanganyika, Tanzania - TA2015032 Kigoma Deep Cast 1200m | ecosystem: Environmental > Aquatic > Freshwater > Lake | place: Tanzania: Lake...
TCAACTGTACTATTATCTACCAAACTAAGCAGAGCCATTAGATAATCTTTTTCTGATATGGCAAGCAGTCTGTCAATAATTCCATTTCTAATTACATCGACTTTAGCCATGACTTTTTTATTTCTATTAAATTAATAATTCAGATTAGTAAATCCAAATGTCATGATATCCCCCACCCCCTCCAAATCCTTGGGAACACGCGCAGCGTAATCCTACTCAATAATTAATCCCGAATTAATTGCTCCATATTTTATAACAATTGCCTAAAATCTTGTCTGCCAATGATCGTCATTATTTCCACTTCATCTTTATTTATTTTGAAGAATATACTATCAACACCGCAAATACAGCGGCGATATCCGGGCTTTATAAAATCAACAGACTCGAATGAATATGGATTTTTGGCAATCAATTCAAAGTGCTTAAAGAAGGAGGCAAAATATTCATCAGCTTGTTTCATTCCAAATTGATGCACGCCATAATGATGAATTCGGATCAAATCGTCTTTGGCAACATTACTTAATTTGTAATTACCCATTGAGCAAACTTTTGGCTTGCTTCAAAATTTGTGATTGTGAATCTGACGTAAAGCCTGATTTTTCAGCACGGTCTAACTTCATTCGAATGAGGTCAATTTGCTGTTGCTGATTTCTAGCCTGACGAATAAGATCATTTACCAGTTCACTTTTACTTGAATATTCTTTATTGTCAATTTGACTTTTAAGCCATTCATCATTAGGCTCCGTAAAAGAAATACTTTGTCTTTTCATAATATAAAGTTTATTGGTGTAAAAATACACCAAAAACGAACCAATTCAAAATATCCCTACTTCTCCTCCACCCGTACCAATACATTTACCTCAAACACTCCGCTCTGGTCTACTTTGAAATTGGTATGCCAATAGTTGTTAAAAACATAGAGATAAAGTGGTGAAATATTTTGTTGGTTGCCTTTCCATACTTTGGCGCCCGCTGTTTGGGTTTCATCAATCGGAGCACCAAGCTCTATGAGGTTGCAATCTGGTGTGAAGATGCTAATGCGCCACCTTTCATCTTCTAAAACCAAATGATCGGGAACACAAATAAACTCTTTATTGGAGCCCGGTAGTTGATCTTGAGCATACGCAACAAAAGATTGGTCGCCATATGTCAATGTTGGATTGCTTAAGTCAAAAGGCAAGCAAATATGTAGTGCTTCTTTGTCTCTAATTGCTTTTTTATCGATGGTGAACCGCAGACGAAATTCATTCGGGTTGGCAGTATGAAAATACGCCAGCGTGATGTTTAAATTGGAATGACCAATGTATTGTTCGCCCTTATTTAAATCGTTTTGCACGACAGTTAAAACTTCGTTGACCTGCGGAGAAATACCCTGACTGTAAATGCATGCGCCTATGCCGGGAGTGTCTTGCTTAAGTAATTCGCTATTTTTAAAGCGCAATGAGCGTATGCCTGAATACGTTGAATCCCATGTAAAGGAGAAATGATTAGGTACCAATTTATTGCATCTCAAAGGCTTTCCATATTGTTGATCAAACCGAGTATACTGCGCTTGGGCCGAGTCTAGAAAAGCTTTTTTGATGCGCCATTGCTCGGTGGTGAAATAGGTGTCTGGCGCAGAGATACTGCACCAAGCCCCCCAGGTGTGCTCGTGAAATAAAATCAGGTTGCGGTGAATTTCGCGCAGTTGGGCTTGGAATTGTACTTTTTGATCTGCATTTAATTTTTGTTCACAATCAATTAGTTCCTTAACCAAACGGCGTGCTTGAATTTCTTCGGCTGCAGTAGAATAAGCACCGTCTTCCCAATAAGGACTTATTTCGCCGTTCACGAGAGGTAAAGTCTTTTGATAAGAAATTAAGAAATCTTTGAAAAGGGTATCTAAATTGGAAATTTGCAATTGTGGCGAACTGTATTTGTGGTTCCAGTCATTGACAAACTGACACAGCAGGGTGTCTACCGGGCCGTTGTCTGCATTTTTGGTGTAGCGTAGTTGCACCATTTCATATGGATAGTTTGCTAACTCGTGTGTGTAGGCAGAAAGACGCTTTTCCCATTCAAAAAATTGTTTCCCTGCCGCAACATTATGAAAATAAGAGTACCCTTTACCTGCCGTCCAAACCAATAATTTTTGACTCGTGTCTGCTTTTGGGTGCCACAAAAACGGTTTGTCGCCGGTTTCATTGATCACACCTCCTACCCGATCGCCGTGGTCAGGCAGGTTCTGAATATAATTGGGCCCTAAAGACAAATACGGGATCTGTTGTTGGGTATAAGCTTTAAAAGCCGCATAAGTTTGCCCCGGAATATCGGTGACCATAGCATTGGAAATCTTGAAACCATATTTAGCTTCTAGTTCTCGGGCGTAAGCCGTAAGCCAACTGAACTCTTCGGGGCGCATCAGGCCCGTGAGGCAATTGGCATAGTTGGCCGATAGCACTAGTTGCCCATTTTTTACGGCGTTTACAAAAGCGGCTTCTTCTGCAGCGCTGGCCACTTTTAAAAAATTTTCCACTGCCCACAGAGACTCGATATGCCAAATGGGCTTTTGCGCGCCAGCCTTGCCCTTTTCTATCCAGCGCAGTGCCGAGCGTATATTTTCTGTCTGAATTTTGGCTACCTCTGTTTGTAAATGCGAGTAACCGATGTCGTTGTGTGAGTGGTGAATAATATGGAATTCCAAGTTTTTAGTGGGGTGAACCTCAATGACAGCAAATTTTGTTTCAGCTATTTTGCCATTTTTAAATAAGTCAAGGCGCAGTGTATCCTGACCAAAGAAAGCCTTTGGATAGGTGGCAATCGAAAACGTACGATAGCCTGAACCGACATGTGTTCCGTATTTCAAGAAGGACGATTCAAGCACCAGGCTATCTATTACTGCCGGGATGACGCACTCCAAATTAAGTGGCCTCATTTGGCTAGCGCGCAGCACCAAATTACTTGCTGTGGCAGCGAAGTCGAATTTCTCTTGGTAGTTGAAAACCATCAGCCAATCACGGCTTTGCACGTCCCGACCAACTATTTTAAAACGATTTTTTTGCGTTCCCACATTGGGCAAATCAAGTTCGAGGTAACCAAACATATCTTGATTGATGTCCTTTTCAAGTAAGGTAAAGCGGTAATGCGCTGAGGGTGCAAAATTACAGGCATGTTGTGTGAGCGCTTGTTGAACCCAACTTTTCTTGGTCTCGAAGGTAAACAACAGGCTATCGTTTAAATAAACATCAAAAAGACGGTCGCCACCGCTGGTGCCATTCGAGAAACCAATCAAAAACCGGTAAGATCCAATGCCATCGTGCACCACAGGCACGCCTGCCTCCCACTCAATTGCAGACACCCCATTGCAACGCGTTAGTAAAGCTTGGTTGGCAAAGGCTCTGAATGGCGAAAAATAAGTAATGTCTTCACCGCTTATTTTGGCTTGAAAACCTGCGGGTGCATTTTGCGCAAAAGAACAGCGCGCTAAACAGAAAAAGAGCAAAAAGGAATAAAATCGGTGCAATGAAAAGAAATTAGTGCGTAAAAGACACATCTAAAGATACTAAATTCTAATTTTGCAACTAAATTCTGTTTATGCGCTTCAATCTTTCTGAAATCAACGAACTTATACGGTCCAGACGCACCATTTACCCCGAACAATTTTCGGACAGAAAGGTACACAAAGAACAAGTTGAACTCTTGCTCAATAACGCGCAATGGGCGCCTACGCATGGCAACACCCAACCATGGCGTTTTCATGTTTTTATGGACGATGCACGCCAACGCCTTAGTTCTTTTCTAGGCGAAACTTACCTCAAGTTAACGCCTCCAGACCAACAAAACGATGCCAAACTGGCCAAAATGCTACGCCGCCCTTTACTTGCTTCAGTGGTCATTGCAGTGAGTATGGAGCGCCAAGAAAGCGAGAAAATTCCAGAAATCGAAGAAATTGAAGCGGTGGCTTGTGCCATTCAAAATTTACACCTGAGCTGTACTGCCTATGGTTTGGGTGGTTTTTGGTCTACTCCGAAACTGATTTACAGTAGTGAAATGAATGACTTTCTTGGCTTAAAGCAAAAAGACAAATGCCTTGGTTTGTTTTATATTGGTTACCCCGCAATCGATTGGCCTGAAAACCAACACCGCAAACCACTCGAATACAACTGCACCTGGCTGACGCAATAACTCCCTATTTCGTTCGAATTTTCGTTACTTTGTGTATGCGCATTCTACTTGTATTTGTACTTCTTTTTCCATTTTTAGCCTTCACTCAAGCGTATAACCAGCTTGGCAAACCCAATTTTTTTGGCCTACATTACCGGCAGATCCTCCCAATGCAACAAATGCAATCGGGGACCCAAAAATTTAGTGACAGCGTCTTGCAGACCAGCATTACCCCAAACGATGGCTATACTTATGGCGGCATGCTCCGTTACGGCATTACCGACCTCATTTCCATAGAAACAGGTTTGTACTATACTCAGCGCAATTTTCAGATCCAAAGCACGCGTACCGACAGCGCCCTTACGGTAGACCAACGCCTGCGCTTTGTTCAATTTGAAATACCCATTCAGGGCAATATCGGTATCCAACTGAGTCGTTCTTTTTATGCCAATGCGGCACTTGGCGCTGCGGTTTTATATAAACCCTCGAGTGTAGCTACGTATATCAACCCTTACGATAAACATGAATTCAGACAAGTTGGTCTGGTCGATATCAATAAAAAAGTGGGTTTTGATATCCGTACGAGTATCGGTTTTGAGTATCGAAACAAAAAAGCAGGTGTCTTTTATTTAGGTGGCACCGCGTTTGTGCAGTTGCAACCTGCTTTTATCTTTTTGTCAAAGTATCAATTTGAAAATTTCAAGCAAGCTGCTTTCGGTGACGTCAATGCCTCCGGATTCGGCCTTGATTTCAAGTACTTTATTCCGTATACCAGACCAGGACGGCTTATTTTTCAGCAGGGCCCGATTGAATAAATCCACGGTTACCGAGTTTGTATCCAAGATAAGCCATTGGTTAAAGCGCCGATGAATAAGCCGAGAACAGACAATAAAATAGATTTCATATGCTAAAAATTGTATTTGGATGGGTGATTTAGGGTTCTTTGTAGAGTACTTTGTATTTCAGCTTCGCTTCTGATCTACTGCAGGCATTAAAATGCCACCATTCGGTAGGGAGCTGTCTAAAACCTTGTGCGCGCATAGCGTTTCGCAATAACAAGCGGTTTTGGATTTGAGCAGTAGAGAGCTCACCGGTTCTTAAAAAAGAGTCTTCGAGGCAAGGGTATGCTATTTTTCGGATATCGTCAAAACCAGCACCCATGTCTAGGGGGTTGCCTTTGGAATCGGTAAGCGTGAGGTCTACGGCGGCGCCCATGTTGTGCAAACTCAGGTTTTTTGGATTCGATACAAATTTGGCGCGTTCCACCGGTGGCAAAGAATCGAGGGCCTCCCACATTTTTTGTTGCACGGACACAGGCCTAAGTGCGTCGTAAATAAGCAAGTGATAACCCGGGTGCGTCTGAGAAAGCGCTTTTTGAACTTTGGCCAAGCGTTCAGCAACATCTTTCTGCAGATAAGCCCGATCTAGGCTAAAATAGAGCCGTTGGTTTAAAAAGTTATCGGCAGAAGCGTATTTGAGTTCAACTTGAATGTCTGGGGCCAAGTACTGAACATCGGTGTAAGCAGCAAGTGGCGATGTTTTATTGGCTTCGGTTGATATTGACTTGTTTTTGTATTTTATAACATCTCTTCTTTGAGGCGTATTCAAAGAACAAGCACACAAGAAATGGCAAGTAATGACGATGAAACCAAAAAACCGCATGGCTTAATGAGCTGCAAGAATTCTTTTGGTTTCGGCTTGAATGCGGGAGCGCAGGTTATCAGAAACTTGAAAAAGCGGCAGACGCATGGTTTCTTGCATTAGGCCACGCTGTGCCAAAGCTACTTTCACGCCGCCAGGGTTTCCTTCTTCAAAAAACATTTTGGTTACCGCAAAGAGGTCATAGTGAGCGGCTTTTGCCAAACTCAAATCTCCAGCCATTGCGGCATGAACCATTTGAGAAAATCTTTCAGGGAAAGCATTGGCTACCACAGAAATAACGCCATCGGCACCCACAGCAATGAGTGGCATAGTGAGGTTGTCGTCGCCTGAAAGGACGCCAAAATCAGGTTTGCGCTGGCGTATGATATCCATAATTTGCTCCATGTTGCCAGAAGCTTCTTTGACGGCAACTACATTAGAGATTTCAGCCAACGCTAAAGTTGTTTCCACACTCATATTAGAGCCCGTTCTACCGGGCACATTGTAAAGTATAATAGGTAAATCGGTATAAGAAGCCACCGCCTTGAAATGGGCGACAATTCCGTTTTGAATGGGTTTGTTATAGTATGGAGAAACAGATAAAATGCCATCAACGCCTTTAGGCAAGTGTTTGAAATTGACTTCCAAACCAGCCGTGTTGTTACCACCCACTCCGAAGACCACAGGAAGTTTACCGTTGTTAACTTCCAATACTGTATCCAGAACTTGTCTTTTTTCATCGGCTGATAGCGTTGGGGATTCTCCGGTTGTTCCTTGAACCACTAAAAAATCGGTGCCGCCGTCAAGCTGTAGCTGTACCAGGCGCTTGAGCGCTGGAAAATCAATGTTGTTATCTTGCTGAAATGGCGTCACCAAAGCGACACCTGAGCCTTTAAAAATGTTCATTGGGCTATTTTTTCTAGAGTTAGATGGATGTATTGAAGTTGGGCAGCTGCCTCTGTTTGGGCACTTGCAATTTGGAGATCAAAATGTGGGTGTTCGGCATTGAGGAGCAGGCGCCGACGGATTTTTGTTTGTTGAAGCAAAGGAAAAAATTTGGTCTGAAGACTACCGTTCCAGATCAATAAATCATAGTTTTTGTGAAGCTCAGCTTCTAGTTGTACATCTTTGAGTTTACCAAACATGGAGTAATCTGCAGGCGAGTTGTAGTAAATTAAAAAATGCGGTGGCAAGTTCTTTTTATCGAGTTCTTTAGGTACCGATACCACCACAAGGGCATGACTGAATTTTTTGAGCGCTAAAAAATGATCAACGGCCTTGACAAACGCACGCATTTGGGCGTGGTCTTGGTAGTCCCAAAAGAGAACGATGCGGTTGGTTTGTTTCCAAATACTTTTTGTACTCACTGTGATATCAATTGGATGAATTCATTTTCTGTTAACAAAGTTACACCTAAGTCTGTAGCTTTTTGCAATTTGGAGGGCCCCATATTAGCGCCGGCAATTAAAAAATGTGTTTTAGCCGATACAGATGAGCCTAATTTACCGCCATTTCGCTCAATGAGTTCTTTGAGTTCGTCACGGCTGAAGGTCTCAAAGGTACCTGAAATCACGCAAGTTTTACCAGCTAAGATGGTAGAATCGAGTGTTTTTTGAGCGCATTCGAATTGTAGGCCTAATTGCTGCAGACCTCTTAGTAAATCTAAGTTAGCTTCTTGGGAAAAATAAACTAAAATGGACTGCGCTATTTTTTCGCCGATTTCTTCAACAGTAAGTAATTCTTCCAGACTGGCCTCGGCTAAGCGCGTAATTGTTCCGAAAGCTTGTACCAATTTTTTGGCCACGGTTTCTCCGACAAAGCGGATCCCTAAACCAAAAAGCACGCGCTCGAAGGGAACTTCTTTAGATGCTGCAATAGATTGCAAGAGGTTATTGGCTGATTTTTCGGCCATGCGGTCTAAGGTAAGCAACTGATCAAAAGTAAGTTGATATAAATCTAATGGGTTTTTAATTAGGTTCCTAGAATACATTAATTCAACTGTTTCTTCACCTAAACCATCGATATTCAGTGCTTTTCTGCTGATAAAATGCATGATCTTGCCTGTCACTTGTGGCCTACAAGATGTATCGTTCGGGCAGTAATGCTGAGCCTCGCCTTCTTGACGAGCGAGGGGTGTATCGCATTCTGGGCAATGCTCAATAAATACAATGCGTTGCTGACGCTGGCGCAGCGCTAAATTGACACCAACAATTTTAGGAATGATTTCACCGCCTTTTTCGACCTGAACGGTGTCAAGCTCACACAAATCGAGTTTTTGTATTTGATCGGCGTTGTGCAAAGAGGCGCGTTTAACGGTTGTACCGCCCAACTGTACAGGTTTTAAATTAGCCACTGGTGTAATGGCACCGGTGCGCCCAACCTGAAAACTAACCGACTCCAAAAGTGTTTCAACTTGTTGGGTCTTGTATTTATAGGCAATGGCCCAGCGTGGCGATTTGGCGGTGAGTCCGAGCAGGTCTTGCTGCTCATAAGAATTTACCTTTAGTACGACGCCATCGATGTCAAACGGAAGCTGGCTGCGCTGCTGATCCCAGTAATGAATAAAATCCATGATGCCGGCAATGCTGTTTGTTTTTTCGATCATGCGTTTGGACGGGTCTGGCACCTTAAAACCCCATTCTTTGGCCAACATAACGGCCTGGTAATGGCCGAGCGCCTCGGATTTAAGACCGTAGACGCCGTAGAGATAACAATCGAGACCGCGCTTGGCCACTTCTTTGGAATCTAAGAGCTTGAGCGTGCCTGACGCGGTGTTGCGGGGATTGGCAAAAAGTACTTCTCCTTGGGCCTCTCGCTGGGCGTTGAGTGCCTCAAAATTTTGTTGTGGCATAAAGATTTCTCCGCGAATCTCAAAGTCTACGGGTACGCTTTTATCGAGCACAATTGGAACCGTTCGGATGGTACGCACATTGGCTGTGACATCTTCGCCTTGTTCGCCATCGCCTCTAGTGAGGGCCTGCTGCAGCTTACCGTCTAGGTATTGGATACCGATAGCTACGCCGTCGTACTTGAGTTCGCAAACAAATTCTGAAGACTCACCGAGTATTTTCTGACAGCGTTCAGCCCAATCAATAATGTCTTGCTCTGAGTAGGAGTTAGACAGCGAGAGCATCGGGAAACGGTGCTTATGGGTCTGGAATTTTTTGGTGAGGTCACCTCCTACCCGTTTGGTTGGGCTATTTGGATCTGCAAACGTTGGATATTGTTGTTCGAGGCCTTCGAGTTGCTTGAGCAGCGTATCAAATTCAAAATCAGAGATGGTCGGCGAATTGAGCACATAATACGCGTGGTTGTGCGCGTGTAGAACTTCTCTTAAAGCTTTAATTTGAGCTGCAATTGCAGAATTTTCCATTAGATAAAATTAAGCTTTTTGCGCTAAAATCATGCGCTCTTTCCCTTGTAAATCTTTACAAATAATCTGATTTTTAAATGCGCCGACCTCCAAAAGCGCGCGCGTTTGTGTAGCTAAATCCTCGTGTACCTCTAACGCTAGATACCCATTCGATTTTAAATGGATCAAAGCAATAGAAACAATTTTTTTATAAAACAACAGCGGCTTATGGTCGGGTACAAACAAAGCCATATGTGGTTCGTAGTCCAACACGTTTGCCTTCATACTATTGGCTTCTTTTTCAGGTATATAAGGAGGATTTGAAACGATTAAATCAAATTGTTCTTGAGATTGCCAATTAAAAATATCTCCTTGCTCAAAAACTACTTGCAAGTTATTTAGCTCGGCGTTTTCTTCCGCCAGAACAAGCGCTTCTTTGGAAAGGTCAAGGCCTAAAACCGCTGCTTTTGGGAACTTCTTTTTAAGCGCCAACGCGATGCAACCTGAACCCGTACACAAATCGAGAATGGTATGAAATGAAATACCAAGACCTGCTATTTTTTCGATTAGCTCTTCGGTTTCCGGACGTGGAATAAGGGCCCTATGATCAATTTTTAGTTTTAAATCGGCAAAATCGACTGTCCCCATAATATACTGAAAGGGCTCGTTGGCTTGTAAGCGCTTGACTACAGCCCGAATGCGTAATAAATCAGATTCTGACAACCTTTGGTTATTATTGAGTAAGATCTCACTAGACGACCATCCAAAAAAGTCATTTAGGATGGTGGTCCACATCGATTTGCATTCACTCGGCGTAAAAGCACCCGAAAGTTTCTCAAAAAAATAAGACTTAGCGCTTTGCACGCGGTTATCGGCAACAAACATTTAACTCTTTTTTTGGCGCAATTTGATAAATGGCTTGATTTTTTCGTTTTCGATTAAAACCGTCAGGTTGTAGTATGCAATCTTCCATTGGCCATTTTCAAGGATGCAAATTCCGCTACCGCGACATCCTTCCATCCAAGTTTGTAGGTCTTCGTCAAAATAAGCGACCTGACCATCTGCCGCAAAATTCCAATGCCGATTGCTGGGCTTGAAATCCCAGGCATTGCCCTTGTCGAAATAGGGCTTGCTGAAGGCCATGAACTCGGACTTGGTCCAGCGCTCACCTGGAGCCGTGCCTAAAAATATAAATTGCGTACTGGTGTAGGAGAAATAGGTCTCAAAATTGGCCTGAGCGGCTGCTGCATGCCAGTTATCCAGCATTTGATCCAAAGATTGAACATCTTTTGGCGCGCTTTGAGCGATACCGAAGAAAGAAATGCAAATGAGGACAAATCCAAAAGAGTAATTTTTCATGATTTTAATTTTTAAACAATGGAACGATATCTCCCGTTTTTACAAAGCCTCTAACTTGAAAACACATTTGCCTTTGATATAAGTGCGCCAAGCATAATTCTGAACTTGGCCTTGAAGACCATTCACAGGGTATTCGAAGATGGCTAAAGTTGCATCTTTACCCTTTTCCAAGGTTCCAATTCGCTTTTCTTGAAAAGCAGCAAAAGCGGCGTAGATGGTCATGCCGCGCAAAATTTCGGTGAGCGTGAGCGCTTCTTGAACTGGCCGGTTGAAAGCTGCTTGAATGGTAGCAAATGGATTGATTTGTTCAACCGGGAAATCGGTACCTAAGGCCAACATGCCAAACTGACCCAAAAGTGTTTTGTAGGCGTAAGCGCCTTTCATGCGCGCTTTACCCAAGCGCTGCTCGGCCCAGTCGGCATCGGAAACCGCATGCGTGGGCTGCACTGACGGAAACACAGCAAAATTGGCAAATTTCTGAAAATCTTTGGGGTCGAGTACTTGCGCATGCTCGATGCGAAAGCGGTGGTCTGGTTTGCGGCGGTAAACTTGCTCATAAATGGACAAAACCAACGCATTTGCAGAATCGCCGATGCTATGCGTATTCATTTGGTAACCGTGCTTCAAACAAAACTGAGCCAAATTGCGCATGCGTTGTACATCGGTAAGCAATAAGCCATGGCTTTCAGGGTGATCGTGGTACGGCGCCTTAAGCAGCGCGCCGCGGGAGCCCAGCGCGCCGTCGGCAAAACATTTGAAACTGCGTATGTTCAGGTTGTAAAAACGGTACTGGCCATATTTTTGAACGAAAGCACGGTTTTGAGGTGTATCCATGAGCATGGCGTACAAATTGATTTTGAGCTTTTTACGTGCAATAAGTTCTTTGAACCAGGCTATGTGCTCAAAATCAATTCCGGCTTCGTGCACTCCTGTAATGCCATATTGGAGCAGTTCATCTTGTACTTGAAGCAAAGCCTTAAGGTAGTCCGACTTGAAATAATCCGGAATATATGGCTGCACCAAATTCATGGCGTTATCGATAAGTAACCCTGTTGGTTCTTGGGTTAAAACTATTGTTTTGGAGAAAATAATTTCTCCTCCTTTTAAATATTTGATTTGGTCAAGCGCACGGCTTTTTTTAAGTAAATAATTATTAACCAATGCAGCATGGCCGTCGATGCGGTACAAGCAGACGGGAATGTTTGCAAACAAACGGTTGATCTCTTTGTTGGTTGGCATTTGTTGGCCTGCCCACAAAGTTTGATCCCAGCCCTGCCCTATTAAAAATGGCAAATTGGGATGCTGCGCTTTGTATTGCTCGCAGCGGTGAATGAGTTCTTGTTCAGAGCGAACCCCTCGCAAATCGACGCCGAGCAGTTGCTTTGCGTACATGAGCATGTGGCCGTGGGCGTCTGTGAAGCCAGGATAAATCTCCTTACCCTGTGCATCTATTGTTTCATCTGAGCGGTATTTGTTGAGAATTTGGCGCTCTGGACCCACTTCGATGATTTTGCCACCACGAATTGCAATTGCTTCAGCAACAGCATCATCGGCATCCATCGTGTGAATTTTAGCATTGTGAATAACCAAGTCTACTTTTTGGCCTTTCATACAGGCTGTAAAAGCTGAAAACAAAAAAATTAAAAATAGGGATCTGCGCATATGTTAGAAAGGATAACCAATACCAAAATTCAAATAATTGGGCAAGAAAGGACGCGGCATAATGGCTTTAACTTGCTCTAGACTCATATTGAAATACTGCATACCTTCTTGGTAATAGGTTTCGCGGTCTTTGAAATCTTGGAAAACCCAACGCGCACCGTCTGCAAAAGCCGGGTCAAATACCGGAAAGCCAACATCGAGTCTGAGTATAAAAAATTCGAGGTCCATACGCAATCCAATACCAGAAGAAATGGCAATTTGCGGAATAAATGTCTGCACATTAAATTGAGATCCTGCCCGTGATGCATCTTCGCGGTAGGTCCAGATATTTCCAAAATCAGTAAAAATGGCGCCCTTAAAAGTGGAATTGAGCTCAAAGCGGTACTCCAAAGAACCACCAAAGCGGATGTCGCCAATTTGGGTAGCCAATCGGTTGGTGTCAAGGTGGTATTTATAGGCGCCGGGGCCAAGTGCACGGGCGCGCCACCCGCGGTTGTCATTGGAGCCTCCCCCAAAGAAGCTATAGTCATAAGGCATGGAGGTTTGGGAGTTGCCATAAGACAAACCGGCCCCTGCATGCATTCTTAGATGCAAAGTTGTTTTGTTTAGCAAGCGTTTGGATGCAATGAACTGGTTATCTAGGCGAAGGAACTGAGAGTACGGTTGTTTACCCAACAAATACTGCCCATTCAGGGTATCTTGGCGCGCCCTGAACGCATAAAGTAAATTACCTGCAGCATCTAGCGAACTGTTGAAATAAAGCGTACCACTGTAGCGCTTTTTCTGACCTGGTTTCAGGTCTTTATCTTTGTTGGAATATTCGTAGGCAAACTTGAAATCTTGCCAGATAAATTGGTTGCTGTAGGTATTGTACAAGAATAAATCGTTGATTTGATTGAGTTGCGCTTCAAAAGCAGCTGATTTTTCGATGTTGACGTACTTGATGACCGAGGCACCAGGCAAACCCATCTGAAAAACCTGTGTTTTGCCGACTAAAAATTTCCAGGTATAATTCAATTGAAAGACCCGGCGATCAAAAATATTGCGCTTTTCAAAATTGAGTGCTGCACTCATAACTGTACGTGGTTTTTGCCGCTTGCCGAGTAGTGTAACTGGTGTTGGAAACAAGCCTGGTAAATCGAGTTTAAGACTAGGGCCAAGTTCAAAAGTATTAAAGGTTCGACCTGCCACAATAAGCTGCTCACTGGCGCTGGCATCAAATACAGGGGGCTGAGATTCAAAACCGCCGCCCAAAGAAAAGGTCAGGCGTTCGGCACCTCCATATAAATTTTTGTTGGTGTAATTCAATGAAGCCGCCGCACCAAGCAAGCCAAAACTAGAGGTAAAGCGCGGATCAAAAGCCCAAGACTGTTTTTTAGCTGGCTCGAGGTAATAATGCACATTGAGTTGATTGCTTCCCGGTATTTCTTCGATGTAAGGATTGACAGACGTAAAAACACCCAATTGTACCAATGAACGGTAAGAGCGATCGAGGTAGTATTCTTTGTAAGTATTGCCCTGCTCAAGGTAGTTTTGCATCTCGAGGATATCTGGGTGTATCCAAGGATGAGCGCCATTAAAACGAAGCGTCATACTACGCCAGTTGCTTTTGGTTCCGTAGGGTACTTTGAGATCTGCGGCTTGTTTTTTGGAATACACCAAATCCTGGTACTGGAATTGTTGCAAGGTTTGGAGATATTGAGGCTGCAAGGAATCATAAAGGCTGAGTCCTTTTTGGGCAATTTCATTGGCAAAAGCACCTTCGACCTGAAGGGTGTCGGCCAAATGAAAATAGACCCGATTGATTTTAGTTTCGCGGTAAGGCACGCGCATCAAACTATCGGGATTGACGGCAGAGGGCACCATGCGGTCTTCAAATTTCACCATCAGATAGACTGTCATGGTTTGTCTGTTGGTATCGGCTGCATATTGAATGCTGCCGCTATTGAATTTATAAACACTTTCGTCGCGCATGAATTTTGCGACGCGTTCACGGTAGTCTGAGAGGTAATCAAGGTCAAAGGGCTTGCCAATAAGCGGATGTTCACCGGTAGGTCCAAATTCTTTGCGAATGAATTTTTGATGGAGGTCACGGAGCAAGCGCGGCCCACTGTAAGCAACGGAGTCAATGATGTAGACCGAACCTTCATTTATATGATAAATCGCCTGAACACTGCGTTTTTTTTCATTACAAATAATTTCGGAGCTCACCTTACCGTAGTAATATCCTTTTTTAACAAGGTAACGACCGAGTTGATCTTCATTTTTATGGTGTAATAACGTGTCAAATACCACTGGCTTTTGACCATATTTGTATTTAAGTTTTTCAGCCCAAATAGCTTGTTTGAAGGTACTGTCAGGAGCGGTTTTGTAACGGAAATCTTGCTTTCCTTTAGCGATGGCGCGCGCATTTCTTTTGACATTAACGGCGCTGACTTTGCTGCGCTTATGGGCTAATTTTTGCTCAAAAGATTGGTAGCGCTCGATTTTTTTCTGGGCCACTTTTGAGGAGTCAATGCTGTTGTACAGCCAAAGTTTCCAAGGCGCACCAAAAAAACGCGCGTTGGGTTGTTGACGCAACACTTGCGAGAGTTCATAACGGTCTAATTTCGTGCTCAGCGGATTGTCAAGCGTAATGCTTGTACTGCGCAACAGGTAATTACCATGTGGCACATTCTTGGACAAACGACACCCCGCCAAAAACAGTGTTGCAAACACAAATAGTTGTACTTTTGAACTTCGACGCATTGTAGTACAAAAGTAAAGAATATTCAACTTGGAAAAGCTCAGTCAGCAAAAGATCAAAGACCTGAAAAAATTGCAGCTCAAAAAGCACCGCGATGCCGAACAGTTGCTTTATTTAGAAGGCGAAACACTCATAGCGGATCTCCTTCAAGAATTCCCGCAATATATCGTTTCGTTGATTGTACAAGAACAACATGCGCCTGCATTTGAATACCTCGGGTTTCCACTGCTCACTGCAAGCAATCAAGACTTAGAAAAACTGACCCAACTCAAAACACCAAAAAAAGTCAATGCGGTGGTGCGTTACCCCAAAGCGCTTTCTTGGCAAAACGGACAAAAAGCACTTTTGCTCGATCAGATTCAGGACCCTGGCAACCTTGGCACCATTATCCGCAGCGCAGATTGGTTTGGTATTGAACATATTTTTTGTGCCTCGGGTACCGCGGACTACCTCAACCCAAAAGTGATCCATGCTTCTATGGTTTCTGCTTTTCGCGTCAATATTCATTACCAAGATTTGGGCCCGCTGATTGCCCAGCACCCCGACCTTACTTATGGCGCGTTTATGGATGGCACTGACCTGGCGCAAGTTGCGCCAGAAAGCATTCAATTTTTGGTGCTGGGTCACGAAGGCCACGGCATTAGCCCCGCTGTAGCGAAACAACTCCAAAACCGTATCGGTATCCCGAGAAAAGGCAAAGCAGAATCTTTGAATGTAGCCGTGGCAGCGGGAATTTTACTGAAACATATCAGTAAATAACACTTTTCATTAGCAAGATCAGGAAAAAGGATGTATTTTTGCAAACTTCCCTTTTTTACGATGCTAGATCTCGATTTATACGAAGCCAAAAAACTCTACCCTTTTCAAGAAAAGACCGTTAATCAGGTCCTCGACGAACTCCGCAAAAACGGCAGTAATTACAATTTGCTCTATCAGTTGCCAACGGGCGGAGGCAAGACTGTTATTTTTTCGGCCATAGCCAAACGCTACATTGAAGAATCTGGTAAAAAAGTACTGATTCTTACCCACCGCATTGAGCTTTCTATCCAAACCTCAAAGCAGCTATCGGCCATACAGGTACCAAATAAGGTGATCAATTCCGAGGTCAAAACGCTCGAAGATCAAGCCGAGTACACTTGTTTTATTGCCATGGTCGAGACGCTCAATAACCGCCTCAATGAAAATGACCAGTTCATCGAAAATATTGGCTTAGTGATCGTCGATGAAGCACACTACAACAGTTTTCGTAAAATCTTTCAATTCTACGAAGACGCCAACATCTTGGGTGTTACCGCTACCCCACTCAGCAGTAACCGAAACTTACCGCTCAAAGATCACTACAACAAATTGTTGGTTGGCGAATCCATCTCCAATCTAATTACCGACGGCTATTTATCAGACGCAGAAACCTACTCATACGACGTCAATTTGCACGGCCTCAAAATTGGCTCAAACGGAGACTTCACCGTGAGTTCTTCTGATCTTTTGTATTCCAATTATTTCATGCAAGAGAAACTCATTTTCGCGTATGAAGAGGTCGCCATCGGAGAAAAAACACTTATTTTTAACGCCGGTATCGAGACCTCCAGACGCGTCGAAGAATCATTCAAGAAGCTCAAATACAACATTAGGCATCTCGACTCTACTTTTTCGGACAAAGACCGCAAAGATGTCATTAAGTGGTTCAAAGAAACCCCTGAAGCCATTCTCACCTCGGTAGGCATCCTGACCACCGGCTTCGATGAACCATCGGTCCAAACGATCATTATCAACCGTGCGACGCGTTCTTTGACGCTATATCACCAAATGATCGGCCGCGGTTCACGACGCATTCCCAACAAATCGCAATTCAAAATCATCGATCTGGGCAATAACGTTCGCCGCTTTGGATACTGGCAAGACTACATCAATTGGCAAGATGCTTTTCGTTTTCCGGATCGCTTCTTAGAATCGCGTATTTCTGAACTCGAAGACATGGAATTCGAGGTAGAATACGAGTACCCGAAAGGTTTTGAGCAACTCATCAAAACCCATATTTTAGAAGAATTCTCCATTAAAGAATGCTACCTAGACTGTATAGACAAAGGCAGTAAGGGTAAGGAGGCTATTGATATGTCGATCAACAACCATTTCAATGCCATTGCTTCATCGGCCACCAACCTTGACCATGCGCTGTCTTTGCAACAACTTTTGCAAGACCACATCGAACACCGAGTCAAACACTACACCAAGTGCATTTCTAAATGCACCGACAACTATTTCAAGTATTTACTTGAAACCTACAACCGTCAACTCAGTCAGAAAATCAGACTCAGCATCGAAGATTAACTCCTTTTTTTTTGTAAATTTAAGCCTATGAAAAAATGGTCCTTTCTTTTCTTTGTAGTGCTGTTTTCACACACGATTTCTGCCCAAAATAAACTCAAGGCCTACCTGGATACCAAGCAGTTTTACGCCCCCGAAATTGGTCCCTACCTTGAAATCTACATCGAATTTGCGGGCTACACCGTTCAATTTCAACCGTGTAGTGGTGGCACCAAAGCTACAGTAGTGGTCGATATCGCCATCATTGACTCCGTAGGCCAAACGACATACAAAGACCTCTACGCCCTCGACTCTCCCATCTCTACCGATTCCTCGCAAAATAATTTTATCGAAATTATTCGCGTTCCGCTCAAATCGGGTCCTTATACACTCTCTGTCCAACTCGAAGACGCATACAGACCCAAAAGCAGCATCAACGGCACACTCCCGATTCAAGTCAACGACATCGGCACATCGCTTGCATTTTCATCAATCGAACTCGTAGATCTAGCTTTTGAAACAACCGAGTCAAGCCGTTTTACCAAATCCAATTACTACATCATCCCGCTGCTCAACAATTATTTCAATAAGGAAATGAATAACATTCCTTACTACACGGAGATATACGGCGCAAAAGGCAGCATCCAAATCGACCGTCAAGTCATTAACGCCGAAAACGGACAAATTTATCCTGCACTCGCCCTTAATAAAACATATCCTCATGACGGGCAGCCTGTACTTGCGCTCATGCACGAAATCAATATCGAGGACCTACAAACCGGAACTTACCAAATTCAATTAAATGCCAAAGACCTCAGTACTGGCCATGTTAGTTCCCAGATCTTCGATTTTGAACGGTTCAACGACAACGAGGTGGCTTTTGATATAGCGTCCATGCTTCTCGACCCTGCTTTTCAAGGGTCTATTCATGAAGACAGCGTGGCGTTTTACCTTGAAAGCTTGATACCTATTGCAAAACAGGGGGAAATCCGTACACTTATTGACGTCCTAAAAGCCAATGATAACGAACAAATGCGCAAGCATCTGCAAGCTTTTTGGTTTCAAACCGCTGGAGCCAAAGCTTATGAGCAATGGCTTAGTTACCAAAGTCAAGTTCGATCTGTTGAAAAATTCTACGCTAACAACTACATGGAGGGCTTTGAGACAGACCGCGGCCGCGTTTACCTTAAGTATGGCCAACCGAACTCAATTGTGGTCAAAGAATCATCACCTAGCGAATACCCATATGAAATCTGGACCTACGACAAAATTGGTATTTACAGCAACCGTCGTTTTGTATTCTATAACCCAGACCTGATTACCAACAACCACCGTTTATTGCACTCAGACATGGTAGGCGAATTGCGCAACCCAGCTTGGCAGCAAATATTGGTGCGACGCAATACCGTAAACGGCACCGTCGACGATCCCAACATGATGAATATCAAACATTTTGGTGGCAATTCCAACGATTTCTTTCGCCAATACTAAGCTGCACATGCCAAACGCAATTGTTATTCTCAATTACAACGGGTTAGCACACCTGCAAACCTATTTACCAAGTGTTGTAGAAAACAGCCCCAACTGGGACATCTTCATTGCCGACAACGCCAGCACCGATACTTCTGTCTCTTTTGTAGCACAAGCATTTCCTTTGATTAAAATTATTCAACTCGCGCAAAATTTTGGATTTGCTGAAGGTTATAATCAAGCCTTAGCTACCATAGAAGGAAAATATGAACATTATTTTATCCTTAACAGCGATGTCCGCCTGAGGGCCAATTGGGACCTCCCTCTTCTCGACTTCCTCGAAAAGAACCCGGGTACAGCTGCTGTTGGCCCTAAAATTCTTTCGGATCGGCAACCTGACTATTTTGAACACGCAGGTGCTGCCGGTGGTTATTTAGACACTTTTTATTTTCCGTTTTGCCGAGGGCGCATTTTTGAATCTGTAGAACAAGACCTCCAACAATACGATGGCGCACAAGAAGTCACTTGGGTCTCTGGCGCCGCGCTGCTTATTCGATCGAAAGATTTTCACGAAGCAAGTGGTTTCGATCCTGCCTTCTTTGCCCACATGGAAGAAATCGATTTAGGCCTCAGATTGGCCAGCGTTGGAAAAAAGCTCTTTTGCATCCCACAGTCTAAAGTCTTTCATCTAGGTGGCGGAACGCTCAGTTATGACAACCCCAAAAAAGCCTACCTAAATTTCAGAAATAATCTCTGGATGATTGTCAAGAACCAGCAGCGCTTTTTAGTACCCGTCTTATTTATTCGAATGGCCCTCGACGGCATTGCCGCAATTCAATTTTTAGTTAAGGGGAAACCGCAATTGACTTGGAAAATTTTCCTAGCCCATATGGCCCTCTACCGTCATTTTATAACATTCTACAACAAACGCCAAAAAGCGCCTGCCCGTCCTTTTAAATACCATGGGCTCATCATCTGGGATTACTTTGGAAAAGGCGTCCGCAATTTCAGCGCTCTCAACAAACGAAAATTTCATTCATGACAAAATTCAATTTTGGGATTTGCAGCCTTCTGCTCTCTTTTTACAGCTTGGCGCAGGTTCCAGACCTTCAGAAAGCCAGCGATAAAGCCCAACAACGATTTGGCGCCGCCGGAACAAAGCCAGTTCAAAAGGAACTCTTGATTCCGACTATGCTCGTCAATCCATTAATCGGAACTGGCGGCCACGGCCATACCTTTCCGGGCGTATGTGCGCCTTTCGGCATGATACAACTGAGCCCAGATACCCGCTACGAAGGCTGGGATGGCTGTGGTGGCTACCATTTTACGGATTCTATTATCTACGGATTCAGTCATACACATTTAAGTGGAACTGGCGTTCCGGATTACGGCGATTTACTACTTGTGCCACAAAGTGGCGAGGCCAAATGGAAAGGGAAATTTGAAGTGCCCAATGGTTATGGCGCTACCTTTAGTCATAATGATGAAGTCGCTCGACTCGGTTTTTATGAGGTTTTATTAAAAGACGAAAACATCCGTGTCAATTTGTCTTGTACTCAAAGAGCAGGCATTCATGAGTATACCTTCTTAAATGCAGCCGAGAAAAAATACTTATTGCTCGATCTCAATTACCGCGATAAACTGCTAAAAGGAAATATCCAAATCATCGATAAGCAAAACATCAATGGATTTCGAATTTCTGAAGCCTGGGCCAATCAACAACATTTTTATTTTCATTTAACCACTTCGATCCCTTACAGCAATTACAAGTTGATTGATCAAAACGGCGAACTCAAACTACTCTTGGAATTCCCGATAGAAACTAAAGAGTTGCTCATCAAAGTCGGTATGTCTCATGTAGATACTGAAGGTGCTAAATTCAACCTCGACTCCGAAATCTCTCATTTTTCTATCGCACGCGTCTATCAGGAAAATCAAAAGCAATGGGAGCAAGAATTTCAAAAAATTAAAGTGAATGCAGACCAACAAACAAGTAGTGTTTTCTACACCGCTCTGTATCATTCCATGATTGCACCAAATCTTATGAGTGACGTCGATGGACGCTACCGAGGCCGCGACAACCAAATACACCAACTCCAAAACCTCCAGGACCAACAATACACCGTTTTCTCACTCTGGGATACTTACCGGGCCAATCATCCGCTTTTCACCATCATCGACCAAAAACGTACAGGCGCCTACATACGAACATTTTTACGTCAGTACGAAGAAGGCGGCGACCTTCCGGTTTGGGAACTCGCTGGCTGCGAAACCGAATGCATGATTGGTTACCACAGCGTAAGTGTTATTGCCGATGCCTACATGAAAGGCATCAGAAATTTCGATGCCAACAAAGCACTTAAAGCAATGGTGAGCACCGCCAAAGCCAATGAATTTGGCAAGTTGGCTTACGCCAAAAATGGCCTCATTAGCTCTGCCGACGAACCCGAATCGGTGTCGCGCACACTTGAGTACGCCTACGACGATTTCTGCATTTCCACCATGGCTAGCACACTCGGCAACAAGGCAGTCGCTCTTGAATTTGAGCAGCGCAGCACCAATTTTGTCAACCTCTACGACCCCAATACCAAATTCATGCGCGCACGCCGCGGCGCCCAGTGGTACGGGCCCTTTGACCCAGCCGAAGTCAATTTTAATTACACAGAAGCCAACTCTTGGCAATACTCCTTGTATGCACCACAACAAATTGATTTACTTACCAACCTACTCGGAGGCCCAGATTCCCTTGAGATTTGGCTTGACCGTTTGTTTACCACCGACATGAAACTGAGTGGCCGCGAACAAGCCGACATCACAGGGCTCATTGGCCAATATGCTCATGGCAACGAGCCTTCGCACCACATGGCTTACCTATACAATTTTACCAACGCGCCCTATAAAACGCAACTTTATGTAGACCGCATTTTAAATGAAATGTACCACAACGCCCCTGATGGTCTTTCTGGCAACGAAGACTGCGGCCAAATGAGCGCCTGGTATGTTTTGAGTACTCTAGGTTTATACCCTATTGCACCTGGCAAACCAGTTTATCAGATTGGGCGCCCACTCGTGAATAGTGCCATCATCAATTTAGAAAATGGCAAAAGCATTCAGATCATTTGCAATGCGCAATCCAAAGAAAATAAATACGTTCAAAAGGTCACCTGGAATGGACAAGTCCTTACCCAAATGCAAATCAGCCATGAGCAACTCATGCAAGGTGGTATCTTAGCTTTTGTCATGGGGCCCAATCCACTGCCAAAAAGTCTTGTACTTAAACAAGCCAGTACAACCAAAACTGAATTTATTGCGCCGGTTCCATTTATCAAAACAGAACAAAGGGTCTTTAGCGATTCACTTCTCATTGAAATTGATGTAGTTCGTCTTCCCGCTACAAACAACCCAAGTCAGGTCATACTCTCTTATGAATTGAATAATGGCAATTGGCAGGATTATCAAGCACCATTTTACATCAAGGAAAATACGACCATTGCCATCAAAGCACATTACAAGTATCCGAATGTAAAGTCATTTGCAAGCGCTACGGTTGCAGCCAGCTTTATCCGCAAAGATCCCGGCGTCCAACTGCACTTAAAAAGTACGTACTCCAACCAATACACTGCGTCCGGAAAAGATGCACTCATTGATGGCTTAATGGGTGGCAACGAATTCAGGACAGGAGATTACCAAGGATATTACAACCAAGATGTCGTGGCGGTTATTGAATTCGCAGCGGCCAGAACCTTCAAGGAGGTTGGTATTTCTTACATTCGCGACCAAAAAGCTTGGATCTTTGCGCCAAGTAAAATAACCATCGAGGCAAGCATAGATGGAACGGACTATTTTACGATTGCACAAAAGGATTTACCCAAAGCTACATCTTATGATCAGAATCCATTTAAAGATAAAGTATTAATAGATGTGGATAATGATAAAACTGTAAAATACAAATACTTAAGATACACCATTTCAAATCCAGGTTTACTGCCGACATGGCACTTAGGTGCGGGCAATCCGACTTGGTTATTTATAGACGAACTCTTGTACGAATAAGTAAAAACCTTCAATCCAACTATACCAAAGGTATTTTACCCTTAACAATACCGTAGGCTTGATCTATTGCTCCAAATTTGCGGTAAAAAGCCGCAATGCTTTCTTGGTTGGAGCCAATAAAATCGAGTGTAGAAAAATCTCGACTAAATTTTTCAATAATCGAATCAATTAAAAAAACCAAAGCACCGCTTTTTTTACCTTGATCGTTGAGCGTCCCTTTCATAAAATACAATTGCGCATTCCATTTAAAAAATAGGCCGACTGCTACTAATTCTTCTTCTTTATAGGTCCCGTAGCAATATAATGATTCTTTCTTCGCGGCAGCGGCGGCAAGTTTTTCAAGACGAAGCCATGCTGCTGAATTTAAATTCCCTAGACCCTCCCCTTTTTGTTTGATAAAAAAAGATTGAAAAGTAGCATACGATATTTCCTCGATCTTCAGATCATGTACTTTCTTCAAATTACGTTTTAAATTCTCAGAATAGCCCGCTCTCAGCTTCTCGATATCGCTAGCGAGTTTTAGTTTTTGAAATTTGCCGGTTTGCTGCACCAAAATATCGGTTCTATTCAAAGAGATATTGAGATGTAAAAAGAGTTGTTTTTGTAAAAAACTTACAATTTTATTGCATTGCGCGGTATCTAAATTGGCCACTAATTCTAATTCCCGAATAAACAACGGTTGTAAATAGGCTTTTATCCCGAGCTTTGGAGCAAATGGTATGCGCAGCAGAATTTGATTTGCGTCATTTAATACGTAGGCCCAATGCAGATGCAAGGCATCTTGCACCCAGAGTTGGCTGAAAAAACTCAAATGCGTAGCGCAAGCAACTATTTGCTCGTACTGGCGTCTTAGATCTGGATGTTCGGTAACGATACGCATCTATTACGAAGTTAAGTAAAGCTATGTAGCACACAACTGAACTTGTAATTTTTTTGTGTATTTTCGTTGAACACTTATTCTGTAATCTATATTTCAAAATACCATGAAAAATATCTTTTCCGTTGCTTTTGGTTTGCTATTGAGCGCTAGTGCATTTGCCCAACAGCCTGCCACACAATCCGCTGAACCCAAAACGCCAGAAGAACGCGCCAAGTTCCAAACCGAAAAAATGGCCAGCGAATTACAATTATCCGACGCCCAAAAAGAACAAGTTTACACCATCAACCTTGGCATCGCTCAAAAGAACGAGGGTATTCGCACCAGCAATTTCTCCGAAGAAGAGAAACGAAGCATTATCAAATCAAACCGAGAGGCGCAAATTGAAATGCTCAAAAATGTACTAACCGCCGCACAATTTGAAAAGCTAAAAGCCGAAATGAAAACCCAACACGCACAAGGCGGCAAGGAACACCACGAAAAACATTAATTTTTTTAATAGGTTAAATTCAAACCAAAAAAAAGGCTCCGTGAGGAGCCTTTTTTATTGGTCAGTTTTTTACTTTGTACAATATCAAGACTTTATGTACTTGAAAGATTTACTTGCGCCTGATGAATTGATCTCAATTAAGTAAAGTCCACTCGCCCATTCGCTTGCATCGATTTGGAAATTTCCAGCTTCGATACTCAGGTTGTGTATGAGCTGACCATTCAGGTTACGCACACTAATAACTGCTTGTTCGTGACTTTCAATATTTAACACATCAAGGAATGGATTGGGATAAACTTGAACTTGCAAAGGCGCTAGCTCTGTAATTCCAATGTTGCAATTGTTAATAGCCAATGGCGTTGGGATAATCGTAGCAAAATTGAGCCCCGCATCTGGGCAGCGCGCATAGGAAATATTGGGCGATTGCGGGCCAAACGCCACTTGATCGTGTACATTAAACCCATGAGACAAATAAACGTAGTCACCAGCACTACTTAATTTGAAATTGGCATGTAAGCCAGGTTGGGTGGTGTCTTTGTCAGCCCAAACCAACAAGTACCCATTTGCCGGAATGGTTGTGCCGGCTGGAAAAGCCCAAGCCATTAAATTGAGTGGGTCATCAGAAAGATAAAAACCAGCTAAATCTATTGGATTACTGGTCGTATTGATCAGTTCTATCCAGTCATTGGATTCTCCGCTTGGATCGAAATTAAGGGAGTCATTAGAAGCCAACAATTCGTTGATGAGCACAGAACCAATTGCCGGAGCAGGAAAAACAACTGCGAGCGTATGGTATTCATGTTCTGCACGCACCGGAGAAAACAAACCTGCTTGGTTGTTATCTGCATAGATATAATATTCGAATGTAAGTCCATTTACAGGTACCTCGACGCCATAGGTGTGGTCTCCGGCGGTACCATCGTTGTGGTTGCCATCGTCGAACATAGCGACACGATTGAATTTGAGTTGATTATTGCCGCGATACCCTAAATATACGGCTGTTTCATTTGAGCAAGTGGCATTGATGGTAACGGTTGAACCGTAATTGAGCGGTGCCGATACTGCACCATGGGCGGTAATGCCGGGAGCTTGCAAAACGTAAGCCGCATTTGTGCTAAAAAACTGCGCGCGCGCATCCATTAGTGCTTTAATTCCCGGAATACTGCCTCCTCCACCTGGTCCTCCGCCAGCTACGGCAGTTGTGAGACTATTCAAGAACTGTGTATAGGTATAGAATTTATAAGGGTCAGCCTGAATGGATGAATCGGCGAGGGTCATGAGGTTTTGCGCCCACGTTTCATAAAGGCCACTTGCAAACATTTCTTGTACCATAGTGCGAACATGTGCCATATACATACGCTTGTATAGTGGATTGGCCATGATTTGCTTGATGAGTGGGTGGTTGTTGGAATTAGCGTTCGAGAAAGGATCTAGTGAAGACGGGGTAAATGTCCCTGAGCCAGTACCGCCAGGAAAGCCACCAAAACTCATGTTGACATCCCATACGGTGGGAACAAAGCGTCCATTGGCATCCCAACTTAAGTAATAATTTTGACGAAATGCTCCGTTGTAGGAATCTAGGTTGACAAGTACATTATTGAAGGCCAACATCCAAATAGCCCGATCGATATCGAGCACACCTTCAATATTAGCAAAATTGTTGTTGAGCACATTACACAAGGCTACCAAGCGGTTCCAACCGAAATCCGATTTCAGATCATAGCCATTGAAATACAAACTGCTATCTGCACCAAGATATTTTAAGTCAGGACTTGTACCGCCGCCTGGACCTGCTCCGCCCACAGGATTACATTTAAAATAGGTGTCGTTAGAATGGTAGTAATGGGCTTGGTTAAAATCGTCGGAAATGGCTTCGTTGTTGGTGTAAACACCTCTATATTGGCCGTTGATGTATACACGGGCAAAATTTGAACTTGGACAATCCATGTATTGCTCTAGAATTTGATAAGAGAGGATTTCTCTGATCATGGACGGGTCTTTGTAACCGTTAGATAGCTTGATATCTGTAGAACCGTGGTAATCTTGGTTGGCTTTGATTGTATTGAGCTCTATGCGCAAGGGATTTTTTTGATTGTTTGGGTTGTAGGAACTATTGCCCTTGTAGCGTACACCACAAGAATCAAAGGCAATGCCGTTGATGCGAACGGAATCGGCATAAATGTAGGTTTCGGTCGCCTCATTTGCATCGAGTTGCGCATCCCAATTCGTGAAAGAGAAGAAAATTTCGATGACTTGAATGGTGTCACGGTTGTAAAAATTTTGAGCGCTAGCCAATTGGCAGGTTGCTAGGCTGATGAGCAGTAAAAGGATATATCTATTCATAAAATTGGTTTGTTTTAAGTCGATAAAATACACCCATTCGTTGTAAACTTTTAACTTTGGATTATGAAATTACAAATATTAAGTTTACTCAGCATTGGTTTACTCTTCAATAGTTGTGCACAAGCACCTCAAAAGAAAGAGCGTAAAGCTGCAATTTTACAAGTTCAAACCACATTTGAACTACAAGATTTTCTCAAAGAGAACAAAGACCTTGACGACGCTGTCGAGAAAGTTTTTGCCTCTCTCGACGACACCGCAATTGTTGCACAGCTCATCATGCCGGCTGCAGGCAGACTTGGCCAGGAGAAAGCCACCATTGACCAACACATCAAAGACCGCATCATTGGAGGTGTACTTATGCTCAATGGTACCAAAGATGGTTTTACAACCTGGATTAACGATTTTGAAGCACAAAACAAAAAATACGGCAACCTTCCATGTTTATATAGCGCTGATGCTGAACCCAGTTTGGTCAATCGAAAAATTATGGGCTCAACGCCTGTGAAAAAAGCCAACGAAATGCAATCTATTGACGAAGTCCGTAGTTGCGCACAAACGATCTCCAAAGACCTGAATGCTATTGGGATCAATTACAATTTCTCGCCTGTTGTCGATATGTCGCCAAATGCAACGGTTGGTTTTAGAAGTTTTGGCGCCGTGCCAGCTAATATCATTCCTTGGTCTGGCGCATTTATTGAAGAAACACAAGCCCAAGGTATTGTGGCTACCGCCAAGCACTTCCCTGGGCATGGTTTGGTTTCTGGAGATACCCACAAAGCACTTCAGGTAATTGACGGCGAGCTCAAAGAAATTGAGAATTACCCACCGCTCATTGCCCAAGGTGTTTTGTCTATCATGGTGGCACATATTGCCGTTCAAAATAATCCAAAATACAACACCAATGGTTTGCCTTCAACTTGTTCCAAAAAAATCGTCACAGACTTACTTAAAAATGAAATGGGCTATAAAGGCTTGATTGTCACCGATGCCATGAATATGGGTGGCGTAGTGGCTGTTCCAGAGGCTGCCTACAAAGCAGTAGCAGCAGGCTGCGATATTGTACTGATGCCTTTAGACGCCAAAAAAGCCCACAGCGAAATCCTGAATCATTATCGCAAAGACGCCGCATTTAAAGCGCAAGTCGATGCAGCAGCCAAGAAAATTATTCGAATGAAGATTGCACTCGGCCTACTCAGTGCGAACTAAGGTAAATACAAATCAATTAAACCCTCAGGAGCTTTGATAAAAAGCTCCTTTTTTTTGCGCTCAACTTTTAAGATGAGGCCATCAAAAATAGGGACGAGAATTTCGGTGCCATTTAAATCGATTTGCAGCAAAGGGTTGGCCGTCATATCGATGACGTCAGTCACGACACCTATTGCCCCTTTGGCAGCGTCAAAAACGCTAAAACCAATGATTTCGTGATCGTAAAAAGATGTTTGGTCTAGCTCAGGAAGAACTTTAAGGGGTAAATAAGCCTTTTTCTTGAGGAGCCGTTTTGCAGCTTCTTCGGTGTCAATGCCTTCGAATTTAACAGCGACAAAACCTTTATTTTTAAGTTTAAAACCTTCAATAAAAAAAGGAGTGAGTGTACCATTTATATCGAGGTACAAAGCATCGAGGCCCTGGTATTCTGCCGGATGAGAAACGTCTAAAAACAGCGAAACTTCACCTTTAAATCCGTGAAGTTTCGCAATAAGACCTAAGTAATAACAATCTTGTATCTGCATATGCTTATTCAGCAGCAGCTTCTTCTGAGGCTTCTTCAGCAGCAGGTGCCTCTTCAGCAACAACTTCTTCAGTTGCAGGCGCCTCTTCAGCAACAACTTCTTCAGTTGCAGGCGCCTCTTCAGCAACAACTTCTTCAGTTGCAGGTGCCTCTTCAGCGGCAACTTCTTCAGTTGCAGGTGCTTCTTCAGCAACAACTTCTTCAGTTGCAGGTGCTTCTTCAGCAACAACTTCTTCAGTTGCAGGTGCTTCTTCAGCTACCTCTTCTACTTCTGGGGTGTTTTTAGCTAAAACTGCAGCTGCTTTTGCTGCATTGGCAGCAACTTCAGCAGCCATACGATCTGCTTTTTCTTTTTCGGCATTTTTAGCCAAGCCTGAAATTTTACCGTCGATTTTAGCAGTTTTATCTGCCAACCATTTGTTGAAGCGTTCTTCTACTTGCTCAGCTGTAAGTGCACCTTTTTTCACCCCGTTAAGCAAGTGATTTTTGTACAAAACACCTTTGTAAGATAGAATAGCACGAGCGGTGTCAGACATTTCGGCACCTGTTTGAACCCAAGCAAGTGTTGCATCAAAATTGATGTCGATTACAGCTGGGTTAGCGGTTGGGTTGTAAGTTCCGAGTTTTTCGATGAATTTACCATCGCGTTTTGCACGGCTATCAGCGGCTACTAAATGAAAAAATGGTTTGCCTTTTTTACCGTGTCTTTGAAGACGAATGCGTGTTGCCATTGTACTTTACAGTTTTGGGTACGAAACCCAGGTTTATAAATTAGTGAATTAAGGGTGCAAAGATAGACATTTTATTTCAATGGGACAAAAAAGTTATTTGCCCTGTGCTTTGAAAACGATGATCACTGTGTAAAACATGATTTTTAAATCGAGTGCCAAACTTCGGTTTTTCATGTAAATGAGATCGAATTTCATGCGCTGCAACATTTGTTCGACATTTTCTGCATAGCCGAACTTGACCTGCCCCCAAGAAGTGATGCCAGGGCGCACGCGCGTTAGGTGCATATACTGCGGTTCTATAGCCGTGATTTGATCGATGTAAAATTGTCTTTCTGGCCTGGGTCCAACTAAAGACATTTGACCCATTACGACATTTATAAATTGCGGGAACTCATCAAGCCTAGTTTTACGCATGAAACGACCAATGGGTGTGATGCGTGGGTCTCCTTCCGTAGAAAGTTGCGGCCCCGCTTTTTCAGCATCGAGATACATCGTACGAAACTTGATGATTTTAAAAGGCTTTCCTCCTCTTCCGACGCGATCTTGCAGGAAAAAAATTGGTCCTGGCGAAGAGAATTTGACTGCTATCGCTGAAAAAATAAAGAAAGGAACCAAACAAAGAAGCGCAATAATTGAAAAAAGGAAATCCATGAGCCGTTTAACAGAGCGCTGCCAATAAGGCATGACATCCGGATTAATTTCAATGAGTAAGGCGCCATAGATATTCGTCATATCGACAGAACCAGCCAAAATGCTATACATGTCTGGCAATATGCGAATTCGGATTTTGCCGTTGTCGATGCGTGAAATAATGGATTGAAGCCTGTCGTGATCAGAACTTTCTATAGCAATAATGACTTCTTCTACCTGATGTGTGACCAACACAGATTCCAAATTAGGTACTTTACCCAAATGCGTTAGATGCGCCGAAAGCAGGTTGTCTCGGCCATTCACTTGAATGAACCCAACAAAATGATTGATCATGTTAGGTGCTGCCAGTAGTTCTTGATATATTTCGATGGCCTTTTCATTGCCGCCCACAATCAGTGTTTTGAAACCGTGACCAGCTGCTTTGATGTAATTGATCAAAATAGTTGCAAAAACAACCCGACCAAACGAGGTCAAACTCAAATGAATAATAAACAACCAAATGGTGAGTTGGTAGTAATTTTGATAACTGCGTACTTGATCATCTAGCAGCAGTGTAAAAAACAACACTAGTGTTCCAAAAAACGTTGCCGCCAAACTGAGATTGAGCACCTTAAGTCTAAAAAGCCTTCGGATTTCGTGGTAAGTACCTTGCAAAATGTAGAATAGCAGCCAAAATAATGGCAAAAGCAAAAGTCCTTTCCAAAAATTGGCATCGGCATGAAATGGCTTGGCTTCGATTTGAACCTGCCTCAAAAAGAAAAATATACCCCAAGCACTACTTGCGGTTAGTAAATCGATACAGACTAATAATGCTATCCAAAATCTATCTTTCATTGAAAATATACGACTTTAATATTGTCAATGAGGATCAGGTTATTGGAAATGCTTGCATCATGAAAAGCTTTAAAAGCTTGAATGTAGTTGCTGTTGTTGGGTCCGGCTGTAATGACTTCGCTTAAAAGAATATATATTTTTTTCCAGCGAAGCATATTCATAGGACTCTTATTCATGGTGGGCATCAGGTTTTCGTTGGTTCCATTGGAATTCACAAACAAGAGATAATGCGTAAATGGAACTGAATTGCAATAATCGATTTCAAGCATTGCTTGCTTGTTTTTGGGTATACTCAATTGTTGGTCTTGATTGGTGTAGGCAATCCACATGGAATCTTGAGCGTTCAGTAAGACCCGACCATAATAATTTCCATTAAACCATTTGAGTGTATCGTTTGCTAAATTCAGGTGAGCCGAGGAGGTATTAGGGTCGTCGGTCAGCTTGATATTGATGTCCTCAAAATCTTCTATCCAAAAACTCAGATTTGATTTGTAGTGTGTTACCGGATTGATCTGAAGGGTTTGATTTTGAATCAGTTCGGCTCCGATTTCAAAGGCTTCGAGGTGTTCATTGCGCATTTTTGTTGCTGCAATTCCGTTGACGCGAATCGTTGGATAAAGTCTAATTTTTGAAAAGCCATTTTTAAGAATTGGGATTTTAAACGGCACTTCAAAAACACCAATGAGTTGATCGTCGATGTATACCCAGGCGTCGGTTAGTTTGTGCGTTAATTGCCCCTCTTCTCCGTTGAGGTCTGGATTGGCCTCGAGGGTCCATTCGGTCACTTGTAACCACGACGGATCGGGGTTGTTCTTGACGCATGATGAGCTCAGTATGGGCAATAAAAACAATAGGTAACGAAAAACCATGAAAATGTAACGATTAATGCAACTTTTTATTGTGTGTTTCTATTTTTTTTGACCCAGAAAAGCCCGCGCCTCGGAATCTATGCGTAAAGCTAAATCAAGGGCTTTAAAACCCGCTATTAAATCAACTTTAGGCGACTCTTTTTGCAATACGGCAGCTGCAAAGTCTTGCCATTGCTGCTGCAAGGCGTTACTGTCTGGGACTGTATGAAACTGGCCAATATTGCTATTTATGCTGGTGCTTTTTAAACTTTTATTGAGCAGATCGAGCTCGAAAAAACGCCTTTTGGTTTTGATGCTCAATTGACGAAAACGCTGATCAGTCAAGCGCGACACAAACAAATCGGCAATAAGTCCATCTTCAAAGCGCAGTTTGGCTCGGACTTCGTCTGGATGGGCAGTATGTACTTGCTGGGCCTCTACTTCCATTGCCGCCAAAGGACTACTTGTTTGACTTAATAAAAGATCTAAGTCGTGAATAAGCAAATCCAAAACCACAGAAACATCAGCGCCACGCTCTTGGAACGGCGCACAGCGCGTTGAGTTAAATTGGATAATCGATTGATTTTCAGTCAAGGATTCAAAAGCAATGAACGCAGGATTAAAACGCTCGACATGCCCCACCTGAAACGGCAAGCCGAGATTTGCCTGAGCAGCAATGAGTGCTTGGGACTCCTCTAAAGTTTGGCACAAAGGCTTTTCAATAAAAACTGCTTTTTGAGCACTAATTGCTTGTAGCGCAAGTTCAAAATGGGCAGGTGTACTGGCAATAATACCTACGGCTTGGACCTCTGAAAGTAAATGAGCGTAAGTATCGAAAAACAATAAATGGGGATACTTTGCTTTGCAAGCTTCTCGCTTTTTTGGGTTTCGATCAAAAATTCCAATTAGTTCAAATTGTTCGAGTCCAAGCAATAGTTCGAGGTGAATGCTCCCTAGGTAACCAATTCCGACTAAACCGATGCGAATCATGTGCTGAATTTAAAAGAAAAAGCCATTAATCAGAAGACTAATGGCTTAAAGCTGATATAGGATTCAAACTTAATTTTTTACTGTATCTACAACTGCCTTGAAGGCCTCTGGGTGGTTCATGGCTAAATCGGCAAGTACTTTGCGATTAAGTTCAATACCACTTCTGTGTACGGCTCCCATAAACTGTGAATAGCTCATGCCGTGCTGGCGAGCTCCCGCATTGATACGGGTAATCCAAAGTGAACGGAAATTTCTTTTCTTTTGCTTTCGTCCAGCGTAAGCATAAACAAGCCCTTTTTCAATGGCATTTTTAGCTACTGTCCAGACATTTTTACGACGACCAAAGTATCCTTTGGCCAATTTCATCAAGTTCTTTCTACGAGCTCTTGATGCGACGTGATTTACTGATCTTGGCATAATTTTTTAAATTTTTTGGTAGGGAGTGCTTCGCGAGAAGACTTAGGGACTCAGTACCGGGTTCTACAATTTAATAACCGTTAAGTGACTATTTCATACACAATTGCAACTTCACATTGGAGAGGTCAGCATCGTGAACCAATCCGGCATGCGTAAGGTTGCGCTTACGTTTTGTAGCCTTTTTGGTCAAGATGTGGCTCTTGAATGCGTGCTTGCGCTTGATTTTGCCACTTCCAGTGATGGTGAATCGCTTCTTTGCACTGGATTTTGTTTTCATTTTAGGCATTTTACTTGCTTTTTTTTAGTTAAACTTCTATATCAGCTTCTTATTTCTTTTTTGGGTTGATCATAAGGATCATTTTTTTTCCTTCGAGCTTTGGCAATTGCTCAACGGCACCGAGGTCGGCAAGTTCTTGAGCAAACTTAAGCAGCAGGATTTCACCACGGTCTTTAAATACGATGGTTCTACCTTTGAAGAAAACATAGGCCTTGACCTTACTGCCCTCTTCTAAGAATTTTTTGGCATGAGCCAGTTTGAAAGCGAAATCGTGGTCGTCGGTGTTGGGACCAAAACGGATTTCTTTTAAAATGACTTTGCTTTGTTTGGCTTTAAGCTCTTTTTGCTTGCGTTTTTGGTTGTAAATGAACTTTTTGTAGTCCATGATTTTACAAACTGGCGGCGTTGCATTTGGAGAGATTTCGACAAGATCTAGTTCTTGTTCTTCGGCCAAAGCGATACCTTTAGCAACGCTCATGACTTGCGGTTCTTCGCCTTCGATGACCAGACGGATTTCGGACGCAAAGATTTTGTCGTTGATGCGGTGTTGTGCCGCCTCTTCTCTTTTTACAAATGGTTTTGAATTTCTTCTCATTCAGTGGTTGGTTCAACTTAAGCCAGTTCTGCGGAAATAACTTCCTGAATCAAGTCCGCAAATTGATTCAGGTTCATGGTGCCGTGGTCTCCGACGCCGCGCTGACGAACCGCAATGGTTTCAGACTCGGCTTCTTTTTCCCCAACGATGAGCATGAAAGGTACTTTTTTGAGTTCAGCATCGCGAATTTTCTTTCCAATTTTCTCGTTGCGGTCGTCAATAAGTCCGCGAATATCGGAATTATTTAGGAATTCTAAAACTTTTTCTGCGTAGTCGTTGTATTTATCGGAGATTGGCAAGACAATAAATTGCTCAGTGGAAAGCCAAAGCGGGAAGTCTCCGGCACAGTGTTCGAGTAAGACGGCCACGAATCTTTCCATGGAGCCGAAAGGCGCACGGTGTATCATGACAGGGCGGTGTTTTTGGTTGTCAGTACCGATGTACTCGAGCTCAAAGCGCTCTGGTAGGTTGTAATCTACTTGAATGGTACCAAGTTGCCATTCGCGGCCGAGTGCATCTTGGACCATAAAATCGAGCTTTGGTCCGTAGAAGGCAGCTTCACCGTATTCCACTACTGTTGGCAATTCTTTTTCGGCTGCCGCTTCGATAATGGCTTGCTCGGCACGTTGCCAATTTTCTTCTGAACCAATATATTTAGCTCTGTTTTCTTTGTCTCGGAGCGAGATTTGCGCCTTGTAGTTCTCGAACTTTAGGGTTTTGAGTACATACAATACGATATCGATGACATTTTTAAATTCTTCTTTGACTTGCTCTTGGGTACAAAAGATGTGTGCGTCGTCTTGCGTAAATCCTCTAACGCGGGTCAGGCCGTGTAATTCACCTGATTGTTCGTAGCGGTATACGGTGCCAAATTCTGCAAAACGAGCAGGCAAGTCTTTGTATGAGCGCGGCTTACTTTTGAAGATTTCGCAGTGGTGCGGACAGTTCATTGGCTTGAGGTAGAACTCTTCGTTGGGATCTGGCGTGCGGATCGGCTGAAAAGAGTCTGCACCATATTTTTCGTAGTGTCCAGAGGTAACATATAGTTCTTTATTGCCGATATGTGGGGTAATAACTTGCTGGTAACCTGCCTTGCGCTGTGCTTTTTTAAGAAAGTTTTCGAGGCGCTCACGCAGTGCGGCACCTTTTGGCAACCACATAGGTAAGCCCTGCCCTACTTTCTGGCTGAAAGTAAAAAGCTCTAATTCTTTACCGAGTTTGCGGTGATCACGGCGCTTGGCTTCTTCTACCCTTTCGAGGTATTCGGTGAGTTCAGTTTGCTTTGGAAAGGTAATGCCGTAGATGCGTGTAAGTTGCTTGTTTTTTTCGTCACCACGCCAATAGGCCCCGGCAATAGCGGTCAGTTTTACGGCTTTGATAAAGCCCGTATCAGGGATATGCGGCCCTCTGCACAAATCGGTAAAAGCGCCTTGGGTATAAAAAGTAATGCTGCCATCTTGAAGTTCAGAAAGCAATTCTAATTTGTAGGGGTCTTGTTTTTCTTCAAAATATGCAATGGCTTCTGCTTTTGAAATCTTTTGACGCACAAATGGATTTTTGAGCTTTGCAAGCTCTTTCATTTTTTGTTCGATTTTTTCGAGGTCTTTTTCCGAAATGGTGTAGTCCATGAGGTCTACGTCGTAATAAAAACCGTTGGCAACAGGTGGGCCAATGGCGAGTTTGATACCTGGGTAAAAGCTCTCCAATGCTTCTGCCATGAGGTGCGCAGAGGAATGCCACATGGTGGATTTGCCGTCGGCATCTGACCATGTAAGTAGTTGTAATGAACAGTTCTGGGTGAGTGCTGTGCTGGCATCTTTGACTTGACCATCAATTTTTGCAGCCAATACGTTGCGCGCCAAGCCCTCTGAAATAGATTGTGCCACTTGCATGGCGGTTGTTCCGGCGTCATACGTACGAATGTTGCCATCCGGAAAGGTAATTTGAATAGACATATTGCTTATAAATGAAGGGCAAATTTACGGAAAAAAACGCAGATTTTCCTTATTTGTTTTGCGAGCGCAAGGCCGCTTGCAAATCGGCTTGAATAGCGCGCATTTGGGCTCCAAGCGCAGCGCTGTCTAGTTGGATGTCTGGAAGTTCTTTTGAAATATAGGATACAAAACGCCAGATTTCTAAGATTTCCGAAACAGCAACCTCAAAGGGTGGATAGATCGGATTGGTTGAACTCAGCCTCAATACTTGTTCTTCTTGGAGTAAGTTTTGAACATATTTAAAGACAATGCCGTCCTCACGGGTGACCACCACGCAAGGTGTGTTAGAAGGTAAACGCAGCCAGTCTTGAACAAATTCACCCACAACGTAAGAACCGTGCACAACAGGAGGCATGGAGTCTCCGGCGATTGGAAAAGCCCTGTATTTGCGGTCTTTGGATAAAAAAGGTAAACGCAGTGTGGGGAGTTCTTGGAGGTAAGTTGGGTCAGCGTATCCGCTCGTGTAACCGGCACTCACTTTTTCTGAAATAAGTTCGATTTCTTCTTCGTTGGAGGTATTGACTACGGTAGTGAGCACGCGCAATTGCTGCCCACTTGCTTCGGTGCGCCAGGCGCCCTGCATGGCATCTATGTCTTTTGCAGTGAGTTGATCTAGACGCTTGGAGAGCAATGTTTCTAAAGGGATTTTTTCTGTTTGCGCAATTTGCAATAAAAGTTCAAGACTAGGTTGGGCAACTTCGTTTTCGTAGCCACTGTAGGTTGATCGATTCAGACCGAGTGTTTGTGCCATTTCTTCTTGAGATTGGCCTTTTCGTTTGCGTAAGAACTTGAGATTAAGAGCAATATACATGTGCAATAGATTTGCTCAAAAATAAGTAAAATAATCAATATCTAGTCAATAAATTGATTATTTATTAATCAACCGTTAAATATTTTTATTGCGCCTCGAATTGATAGGATATCCAGCCATTTGCATTGCCGTCTCCAGGGCTAAACCGAGACATTTTGGCATATTTTAAAGCCTGCTCAATCATGCAAGCGCTTGCGTTCTTACTCTTTGCGGCGTTGTACGTTGCGGCACTCACCCTACCCGATGCATTGACCTCGATTTGAACATAAACCAAGCCCGAAGCATTGAAACCACATGTGTAACCCGGATTACGAACATACCAAGTATTTCCTTCAAATGCACAGCGCTTGTTGACACTAAAGTCCACCATAACAGCACCTGCATATTGATTGGGCTGGGCCGTATTGGCTTGATTGTTTTGGTTATTTGGCTGTCCTTGTTGCTTGATTTGTGCAATGCGCTGGTTGCTGTTTTCAAGAATGCGTGCCCTTGCGGCAGCACCTCCGGTTTGGGCAAAAACTTCAGCCTCGAAGTCGCGGGCTGCTTGCTCTGGATTGGCCTGGCCGGAAGCACTACTTTGTGTACTCCAATTATCCAATGATCTTGGGCGGCTGTCGTTGGCATCTCTTGCCACGCTGCGCAGGTCCTGTTGCTGCTGAAGCTGCAATTCCTGACGCATTTGTTCTTTTTCATCTTCGGTAATCTCTTCGAGCTGCACTTCATAGAGCCCTTCAGTGGATAACATTTCCTCTTTTTTCACGGTGGTGAGCTCCAGGTACACAAACGAACCGACATACAAGCTCAGGACAATTATAAGCGCCTTGAGGTAATGTTCTGATTGTATTTGTCGTGGATTCATAACTTCAGTACGATGAGTTTGCGTTCTAAAACATTATAATAAGCTAAGCCCGAAGAGGTGGTAAGCTGAAATGTGTGCTCATCAATGGCTACAATTCGCTGAAAAGCGCACTCAAGGAGGGCTTGTCCATTCGTCAAATAAACCCCTAATCCATTCTCATTTTCTACCAAAAAATAGGCTGAACCAAAACTTTTGATCGTCTTGTATTTTGGCTCTAAAATCCAGTTACCTACCGCATCAACCAAACCCAAACCAGCTGTATTTTCGACTAAAAAGCCATAATTTGAAAATGGTATAATGCGCTGATACTGCTGCGGTAGCAACACTTTTTCGTCTAGTGAAAGCAAACCCCAACTGCCTTTTTGTTGAACGGGCCAAACGCCATTACAAATTGGCAAAGCCATATCGTAGATAGATTTGATGCGCATTTTTCCTTTTTGATCAATCAGACCATATCTCCCTGCTTTGAAACAAACCGCGATACCTTGTTGATTAAATTGAGCCATGTCCGCAGCATTCAAAAACCATTCCAAACCGTTGATTTCAAGTCGCTTTCCTGTGGAATCAAAATATTGCAGCACTTTACCTTGTTTGGCTGTAATAATCCGGGTTGGGCTGTCCGTTAAAATGACATCATATTTTGGTTCTAGGATTTTTTTACCATTCTGGTTAAGCCCGAACTTTCCATTTTTTTCAACTTTAAGGTAAGGACTTAAAATAGTTTCGTCTGCTACTGATACCGTTGAAAATGCCTCCAGAACTTGCTGCGCTTCTTCCCATTGCATGGGTTCTTCTTGTCTTTTTCTGCCTTGCGAATCCGTGAGGTAAAAACCAAGGCTATCCTCTAAAAGAAAACCGTCCAAATTCGCGGTGATTTCGATAAATTGAAAAGGCAAAATGACCTCATTTTTCTTATTGATGAGGCCATATTTTTCATTTTTGGAGGCAATGGCTAAATCCTGATAAAACGGACTTGCTTCATCGTATTGAGCGGCAATGACCACTTCGCCATTGGCATCCATATAACCGAAAGCGTTTTGTTGAATAAATGGATAGAGCTTTTTGAGCAGTAAGGCGCCGTCCTGCACTAAATCCTCTAAAAAAGGATAAGCCGGATAATCTAATTTGAACTGTGCAAGTTTTTCAGCACTATATGGCTGCATGTAGCGTTTGTAAATCAATCTCCAAGCGTCGTCTTTTTGCGCTTGAGCAGCATAGGGGTAGCGCTCTAGAAATAATTTGAATTTTTCGATCGTTGGATCAGCGGCGTAGAGATTAAAGATTCTTTTCCAAACTTGTTCATTGTATGGGCTCTGCGGATATTTCGTCAAAAAAGCAACCAAAACAGCCTCGGTGTTTTCACTGGTCAGTTCGTTGTATAGGAGAAATTCGTATTTAGACTTCGCGTCGTCTTGTTGCTGAGCGTTTGGATATTGTTCAATAAATGCAACAAGCGCTTGGGCAGAATTAACCGATAGCGCTTGCTGATAAGCCAAGGAATCTCTGACTTGAGTAGCGGCCTGTCCTAATGCGGGAATGGTGTTACCATGTCGCAAAACTACTTGATTCAACTTCTGAATTGAAGCATCAGCAACAGCTTCATTAAATTCTTTACTCGCTAAATCGATGTATAATTCGATTAGAATCGAATCGGAAATTGGAATTAGCTTTTGAATACTTGCTTTGTTTTTTTCAGGCGTTCGGGACCAAAGTGTATTGGTTTGAAGCATATAATGATAAGCGCTATCATTCTTTGCTGTAAAATCTGACATGTAGTAATTCAGTAGACCAAAAGCGGCACTTAAACTATCTTTTTTGAAATCTTTATAAAAATACGCTTGGGCCAAACCATAGTTGTGCTGCTTTAGCGCCATGAGACCCTTTTGCGTGTTTTTTTGGGCGCTCAGTTCAAAGGCAAATAGCAGCAGTAAACCAAGTACTTTATAATTTTTCATGAAAGCGAAGAAGGCTTGAGTGCAGCCGGGATTTGACAAACGGGTATTGGCTGCATTTTGTGTAAATTGGAACGGTGAAAACGCGCATAGATAGCCAAGACTTCTTGCTGCCTTGGCGTTAATAAACTGGCCTCACCATTAAAGCGCATAGCCCACTCAAGTTCTGGATAAGTAGCACCGATTTGGTCTTCGTCGGTGCGCCCATCTTCCCAAAGGCCGTCGGTTGGTGCTGCGTTCTGGATAGACGCTACCACCTCTAATTCTTTGGCTAATGCGAAAACCTCGGTTTTCATGAGGTCTGCAATTGGGCTGATATCGACACCGCCGTCGCCATATTTGGTATAAAATCCCACACCAAAATCTTCGACTTTATTTCCAGTACCGGCCACCAAACAACCGTTTGCTTGTGCAACCGCATAAAGCGTAGTCATGCGCAAACGTGAGCGCGTATTTGCCATCGCTAGTGGATGGGTGTCTGAATGTAAAGGCAACGCATTTTCAAGGGCTTCAAAAGACGCTGTAAGATCGATTGTTTGTGTTTGCACATTTGCAAAGCGTTGCTTTAATTGTTGCATATGTTCATTGGCACGATCAAATTCGGCTTTGGTCTGCCGAATGGGCATTGTTAGGAAAA
>Ga0194110_10000837_pt1 | contig 39631 bp, 34 predicted proteins | sample TA2Kig1200mmetaG_FD_146192 | JGI IMG/M metagenome (GOLD analysis project Ga0194110, IMG submission 146192) | Freshwater microbial communities from Lake Tanganyika, Tanzania - TA2015032 Kigoma Deep Cast 1200m | ecosystem: Environmental > Aquatic > Freshwater > Lake | place: Tanzania: Lake...
TCATCCTCGACTTCGACGCGGAGCAGCCGGCCGAGCACGTCTGCGCCAGCGACCGGATGGACCTCGCCCGCACTGTGGACACGACGGCGCCGGGCGCGGCGGGAAGCGCTCGCGCGCTGCGCGTGAAGATCGCGGACCTGCACGGGTGGGACACCGTGGGGTTCGCCGTGCCGCCGGGCGCCTTCGGAGACGAGGCCACGCTGACATGCTTCTGGGCGAAGGGTGGAGCGCCCACGACGCAGCTCTCGCTGGAGTGGCGAGAAGCCGACGGCTCGCGCTGGATCGCCGTGGTGCCGCTCACCCGCGAGTGGAAGCCCTACGCGCTGCGCCCGTCGGACTTCAAGTACTGGCATGACAGCCCCACCAGGGATCGCGGTGCCGCGGGCGATTCCCTCAAGCCGGCGAACGTCGCGCACCTGTCGATCGGCCTGGCGATGACCCACACGGCGGTGCCCTCGGGCGAGCATGAGTACTGGATCGATCAGATTGGCGTCGCCGCTGATCCGTTCACCGATGAGCCGGTCTTCGAGGTCGCGGATGCGCCGGTCATCGACTCGGTCAGCCCGGGCTACAAGCTCTACCCGAACAACAATGCCGCTTCGCTCGACCGCTCAGCGGGGCAGGCTCTTCTGGAGGGGGCGGTCCTCCCGATGCCGGCGACGCTCCTGTCCTGCCACCCGCGCCCGCAGGGCACGGGCTTCGACAAACAGCGCAAGTGGCGGTGGGTCCCGCTGGTTCAGGTGCGCGGTGAGGATGGCGAGGTGTCGGGAACGCTGGGGACACTGACGATCAACGGCACGCCGCCGCTGAACGGAAGCCTCGTGGCGTCGATCACGGCAGGAGACGACGACTGCGCTGCGAGGCCGGAGGTCATCAATGCAGTCGCCCGGCTGACGCGCCGGATGCTGCGCGGCGTGTTCCTGTACGAGGGGGGCTCGCAGTACTACGCCTACTTCGAGGGTGAGCCGATCCGCGTGGGCGCGAAGGTGGTGAACTACGGTAGACAGCCGGCTGAGGGGTTGACGGTGGAGGTCGCCGTCAAGCCCGCCGGCGGCGACGCGCTGATCGAGCGGAGCTTCCCGGTGTCCGTGCCTGCGGGTGGCTCCCAGACGGTGGAAGCCACGCGAGACCGCGGCGCGACGGCGGGGAATGAGTACGTCGTGACCGCACGGCTACTAGCGGATGGTCAGGTCATCGACGAACTGGCACACCCCCTGAACGTCTGGCGACCCGACCCCGCGCCTCGCTTCATCAGGGCGCGCGATGGCGACTTCTACGACGGCGAGCGCAAGTGGTACCCCCATGGCGTGAACTACATGCCCTCCTCGGAGTGCGGGATCGAGGATGGCGAGTACTTCGAGTTCTGGCTCGACCCCCAGCCCTACGACCCGGAGGTAACGGAGCGCGACCTGAAGCGGATCGCGGCGATGGGCCTGAACATGGTCAGCGTGTTCGTGTATTACCGGTCGATCGACAGCCGGAATCTCCTCGACCTGCTGATGCGCTGCGAGAAGCACGGGCTGAAGGTGAACCTGTCGCTGCGGCCCGGCACGCCGCTGGACTTCCAGTGGCCGCAGATGGGGGAGATCATCACCCGGTACCGACTGGCGGAGATGGACCACCTCTTCGTCTACGACCTCGCCTGGGAGCCGGCCTTCGGCGGCTACGAGGCGCGCAAGCGCTGGGACCCGCAGTGGGCCGCGTGGGTCACGGAGCGCTACGGGAGCCTCGAGAACGCAGAGCGCGACTGGGGCGTACCGATCCCGCGCGTGGACGACGCCCCCACCGGCCCTTCGGATCACCAGGTCTCGACTGACGGCGAGTGGCGCGTCATGGTTGCCGCCTACCGGCGCTTCCTCGATGATCTGCTGAGCAAGGCTCACCTTCGCGCAGCCCAGAAGATCAAGAGCGTCGATCCGAACCACCTCCTCAGCTTCCGCATGAGCATCGCCGGGGACCCGACGGTGGGTCCCGCCTCGATGGCCTATGACTTCTGCGGGCTCGCGAAGTCGGTGGACGTGATGGAGCCCGAAGGGTACGGCCGCATCGGCGACTGGAACCGCGTGGCGCCGGGCTGGTTCACCGCCGCCTACGCGCGCTATGCCGCGCCCGGTCGCCCGATCATGTGGGCGGAGTTCGGCAACTCGGCCTGGGACCAGACGCGCATGACCCAGGACGAGGGCCGCCTGGCGGCCATCGCCCAGTTCTACCGCGACTTCCTGACGATGGCGCTCAAGTCCGGCGCGAACGGCACGGTCTGCTGGTTCTACCCCGGCGGCTATCGCTGGAACGAGCGGAGCGACTTCGGGATCATCAACCCGGACGGCACCTTGCGCGACATCACGAAGGTCCTCCGCGAGTTCAGCGGCCCGATGACGGCCGAACGCACGTTGCCGGTCGGCGACGTGGCCCTCCACGTGGACCGCGATGCAGATGCGCGCGGGCTGCAGGGAATCTGGGCCGCCGTCGGCGACGAGTTCCTCGCCGCCATCGCCGACGGCACGTTCCCCGTGCTCGTAGGCGACGGCGACCAAGCGACCTCCGCCGATGAGCCGGTCATCGCGGTCGGCAATCGACCCTACAACGGAGGCAACCCGCCGAAGTACCTGAACGCTGAGTTCAGCCGCCTCGAGGTGCAGGATGCGGAGGGCAGGTGGGTGCCGATCGAGCAGTCCGGGCAGCAGGTGACGGTGGGGGTGGGCAGGCCGGTGCGGATGCGGGCTTCGGTCGGGAACAACGGCTGGGCCAGATGGGTCTCAACGGGGGAGGCGGGCCGCGTCTACCTCGCGACCACGGAGGGCTCCTCGGCACCGGTGCGAGCCCCCATCGCGCAAGATGTGCCGCGTCTGGGAGACGCGCAGATCGCGCCCTTCGAGGTCACGCTCCCGGGGAACGAGCCGGTGACACTCACCTTCGAGATGCTGGCTGACGACCGGGCGCGGTTCGGAGAGAAGCTGAGCGTGGTCCTGGTCCCGGCGAAGTGACCGCGCCTGAATCCCAGATCTCCAAGCCCCGGAGGTGGGATAGCGCCCGTGCGTGTTGAATTGCTCACGACCGGAAGAAGGTGTGGGGCGGGCTGGCGGCGAATACAGGGAGTGCTGAATCCAGGCAGATCCGACAGGAGGGGGATGCCCGCAGCAAGCGCTGCCAAACGATTGTCTCAGCATGAAGCCCGGCTTTCTGCGGGCAGACAGACGGGAAAGGAGCCGATGCGGCATGAGGTGTTCGAAGCTGTTGGTAGGCGTTAGCGTCTGCGTCTTGTTTGGGCTGTTGGCTTCTGCGACTTCCGCCGACACGGTCAAGTGCACGCCGCTGATCCGCAACGGCGTGGTCATTGGCTTCTGCTTCACCGTGTGCAACACCCAGAAGGACCCGTGCTTCACCGACGGGTGCATCTGGGACTTGCACCTCGAGATCATCCGCAGCAACTGTGTCTTCACGAAGGTGATTCGGCTACCGCGTGGTTGGCAGGGCGCCATCGGCCCCACCAACCCGCAAGGGTTCGATGCGCAGACACCCGATGCGGCAGGGCTGACGAAGCCGATCCTGCCCGGCCAATGCGCTGAGTTCTGCATCGGGATGAACGTGAGGGAATGCCTGAGCCAGGACCCCTGCGTGTACGTGAAGTGGACTACGACCTCAAAGGTCAACAACGAGGTCGTGGTGCGCGGCAGTGGCGTCACGAAGTGCTGCCTGCCTCCGCCGCCTGTGCCGTAGTGCCGCGATAGGGCGGTGAGCGAAGTGCCATCCTCCCTCCCCACGCCATTACGAACGGCGTGGGGAGGGGTGTTCTTGGGGGAAAGGGGGAGAGACCGTGAACGACCACCGGCGTAGGCGCTCCCTGATGCTGCACGCGCTCGTGTTGGCAATGCCTCTGCTGGCGCTGGCCGCCGGCGGCCACGCTCAAGGAGATCGGGTCTCTCGGCTGATTGCAGACCTCTCCTCGCCGGATCGCGAGGTCCGCCTCCAGGCGGCGCACACTCTCGGCACGATCGCGGTCTGGGACGCGACCCCCCCGCTGATCGTGGCGCTTGGCGACCCTGAAGCTGACGTGCGCGACGCTGCAGCCGATGCGCTCGAACAGATCGGGGACGTGACGGTGCAACTGCTGGTCGAGGGTCTGAAGTCCGACGCGCCGACGGTGCGGGCTGGTTGCGCCGACGTGCTCGGGCGGTTCCTCGGCGCCTCGGATGCGGAGGAGGAGATTGCGTTCGGCCTGCTCGGGGTGGTCAAGGACCCGGAGGCGGATGTCCGGTACTACGTGGCCGTAGGGTTAGGTCACCTCGAGAAGCTCGAGGCCACCGAGGCTCTCAAGGGCCTCGTGCGCGATCCCGACCTTCGCGTGCGCACCGCGGCCGCCACGTCGCTGGCGCAGCTCGGCGATCCCAGCGGAGTGTCGGTGCTCCTCACCGCCGCGCGGCAGGCCGACCCGGCCCTGCGCCGGGCGGCCATCGCCGGCCTGGCGGTTGTGAAGTCCCCGCCGGCAATCCAGGCCCTTGTAGACCTGACGGGCGATGGGGATGACGATGTGCGCCAGTGTGCGTACTGCGCCCTGTTGATGAGCGGCGCCGCAAACTCGGCGACTCCCGGCCTGGCGGGTCTCAGCGATCCGGAATGGCGGGTGCGGACGGAAGTCGCCCGCACCCTCGGCTTCGCTCCGGTCCCCGAAGCCTCCGACCGTCTGCTGGAGACGCTGCAGAACGACTCCAGCGCCCTCGTGCGCGTCGCCGCGGCCGTCTCGCTTGGCTTCCGCAAGGAGAAGCGCGCGGTTGAGCCGCTCCTGGCCATGCTGGGCAAGGACCGCCGCGACCTGGAGCGCTCCGGCGCGGCCCAGGCACTCGGGTTGCTGGCAGCACAGGAGGCCATCAAGCCCCTCACCGACCTGCTGGAAGATGAGGACGCGCGCGTCCGAAGGTCGGCCCGACTCGCGCTTCAGATGATCCTGGAGGACTGCCCCGACTGCCCGAAGTAGCGCACGGGCGTAACCCACGCGGCCTCAGGAGCCACATACTGCGCAGGACCCGGAGGGAGCCCCGCCAGTGATCCGCGCCTGCGCCATGCTGCTCGGCCTCGCCCTGTGGACGCCGTGTCTCGCGGCCTGGACGCCCGACCAGACGGCCGTTGCGATCCCCATGCGCGATGGCGCCTCGCTGGCGGCCGACGTGTACCTGCCGGATGCGCCCGGCAAGTACCCGACTATCCTCATCCAGACCCCCTACAACCGGACGTGGGTGCGCAGTTGGTTCCGGCCCGTCGGCGGACTGGGTATCGTGGACCGTACGCGGTATGCCTACGTGATCGTGGACTGGCGCGGGTTCTACGGCTCGAAGGCGGCGGCGCAGGGGGTTCGGCTACCCAACTACGGTCGGGACGGGTACGACGCGGTCGAGTGGATCGCCGCTCAGGAGTGGTCGGACGGCAAGATCGGCACCTGGGGCCCCTCGGCGCTCGGCAAGGTCCAGTTCATGACCGCGAAGGAGCGTCCTCCCCACCTCGTCTGCTGCGTACCCGTGGTGGCCGCGGAGGGGAACGCATACGAGGACCTCCTTGAGAACGGCACCTTCCGCGAGGCGCACACGAAGTCGCTCGTGAGGCTCGGGTACACCGGCTTCAGCCTGCTCGACCGCGTGCAGGACAGCACGCAGGTATGGCGGTTGCTTCGCAGGTCCGGCGACCGGGTCGAATCGGTCGACGTGCCGATGCTCGTCATCACGGGCTGGTACGACCACGGCACGGAACGGCAGATCGCGACGTTCCGGGCGCTGCTCGCGAATGCCGGGCCAGTCACCCGGGCGAGCACCAAGCTCCTCGTCGGACCGTGGGAGCACGTCGGCGTCGGCAAGGCCGAGCAGGGCGCCCTTCGCTACGACGAGGCCGCCAGCGAGAGTGAGCGGCGGGCCCTGGAGTTCTTCGACTACTGGCTGCGCGACGATAGGGGCAACGGTTGGGACGCGGCGCCCCTCTACACCTGGTGGCAGATGAACGAGAGCGGCTGGAAGACGGTGCGGGAAGCCGTTGGGCCCGCGACGACCGAGCGCACGCTCTACCTGCATGGCGATGGACGCCTTGCCGACGATCCGCCCGTCGCCAACGACGCCTCGCGGACGTACACCTCCGATCCGAAGTCCCCGGTACCTACGATCGGCGGCGCGAACCTCGGGCGCCTCGGCGGCGAGGGCGTGCTCACCGGCCCGCAGGACCAGGCACCTCTCGAACAGCGCGACGATGTGCTCGTCCACGCGACAGAGCCCCTCGCGGAGCCCCTGCGCGTCTTCGGCAACGTCAGGCTCACGTTCAGCTTCTCTCTGGATCGCCCCGACACGAGCTTCGCGGTGCGGCTGTGCGACGTGTGGCCCGACGGCCGCTCGATGCTCATCTGCGACGGCATCACCCGCGCGAAGTACCGCGAGGGCCCCGACCACGCCGCAACCGTCACGCCCGGCCAGATCTACACCGTGACGCTCGCCCTACCCCCAACCGCCATCACCCTCGCCGACGGGCACCGGCTCCGTGTGTCTATTGCAGGCTCGAACTACCCGCGCTTCGAGCTGAACCCGCACACCGGCGCCGACCGGTTCAACGCCGAGGGCGCCGTTCCGGTGCAGTGCACGATCTACCACGATGCGGCACGGGCAGCGAAGGTGACGGTGCCTGTGTTGAGGTAGGCGCGCGACCGGCGGGCCCCGCGGCAACGCATGGTCCAGATGGTCACCTTGATCCAGTCACTGTGTGAGAGGATCAAGATGACCAAGAGGATCATCACTTCGCGCCCCGAGGGGACGCGCCGTCACTCGCCCTTCATCAACTCCAGGACCTGACGGAACTCGTCGGTGTCGGCGCGCACGAGGAGTTCGTACATCACCATCTCGGTGGAGGTGATGATCGCGCCCGCCTGCCGCATTCGGTCGAGCGCGACCTGTCGGTTCGCCGGCGCGCGCGAGCCGACCGCGTCGCTGACGACATGCACGGTGTAGCGGTCCAGGGCCTGCAGCGCGGTCTGCGCGACGCAGATGTGGGCCTCGATGCCCGCCAGGATGAGCGTGCTCTTCCCAAGCGCCGCCAGCGCCTGAACGAACGCTTCGCAGCCGAAGCACCCGAACTCCGCCTTCGTGATCGGCTGCACGCCCTTCAGGTGCCACGCGACCTCAGGCAACGTCGGCCCCAGCTTCACCTGCTCGGTCACAATGACCGGCAGGCCAATGATCCCCGCGAACTGCGCGAGCTTCGCGAGGTTCGCAATGATCTCCCCCTCCCCGTCGATGTGCGGCACCAGCCGCTCCTGCACGTCGATGACGACGAGGGCCGCTTCCTCCCGGCGGATGAGGGGGCTGGCGGGTTCGGTTAGTGAGGCCATGGGGCAACTCCCGAAGGGTATTGGGCTCGGGCCGGGAGCCTCGAGCAGCGCAACGGCTCCATCCGCTACTCCTTCACCACCTCGAAGTCGAACGTCTCGCCGAGGTCCATCCCCGTGGGGAGGATGGTGGACACGACGAGCAACATGCTCTCATGGTGCACGCTGGCCGCCTTGCGGGGCAGCCGGAACAGGCGCCCCACGAACGGGAGCTGCCCCAGCACCGGCACCACCGCATCCGGGCGCGGGCGGCTGGTCTGCAGGCTGAGGCTGGAGAGTCGGAAGAGGTCGAGTGAATCGACGTAGACGGTCGTCTCGGCCTCGTGTTTGGCCACGCGACTCAGCGGCGGGACGGCCTGGCGGCCTTCGTCAGGGTCAGGGGTCGCGTCGTCGTGGTTGATGGTGAAGGTCAGCTCAAGCTCCGCCGAGGCGCCGCCGGGGAGGACGTGGGGCGTCACGTCCAGCGATGCGCCGCTGTTCAGGGCAGACCAGACGCTCGGCTGGCTTCCCAGGGCCAGGCCCAGGGCCGCCAACCGTTCGGCCGGAAGCCCACCCAGGCTGCCGCCGATGGCCGACAAGGCCGCCGACGGTTGCCGCGGCGCAGGGATCACGGTGCGCGACCCGCTCGCCTGGGTGCTTTCTACTGCACCGGCGGCCTGGAGGATCGCCATCGCAGCGTCTACGTCGCTTTGCGGGCCCGTGAGCATGAGCGCAGTGGGGTCGCCCTGCAGGCGCCGGACGCGCAGCCCCGGGACCATCTCCGTGAGGTCCTTGACCCACGTCGCGGCCGTCTGGTCGGCCGCGGCATCAGCCGGTACGTTCAGCACGACCCGCACCACGACCACCGGCGCGGGCCGGGCCGGCGCCCGCGGCAGGGCCGTTCCGAGGGCGTTGGTCAGCCGGTCCGCTTCACGAAGTGTGGCCGCATCCAGCGTGGGCGGCCGGCTGACATCGAAGTAGCTCTCGGTGGCGCCCGTCACCGACGCGCTCTTGCCCGAGAGGACCGTGACCGAGGTGGTGCCCGCCGCCCCCAGCCCGCCGCCGGCGCCCCGGCCGGCGATCGTCTGAAGCTGCTCGACCAGCGGGTCCAGGAACAGCCTACTCACGTCCGTAGCGAGGGCGCGCTCGAGCGACTGCAGCACGACGCGCGCGTCGGCGGCCCGTCGGCGAATCCGGTCGGGCGGCAGCGCCTGCCACTTGCCGGCGGCGCGCTCCCAATCGACCAGGAACCCGCTGAGCGCCTCCTGGGCCGCATCACCGTACGCATCGGCCTCCAGCGCCGTGAGCAGCTCCCGGGGCATGAGTTCGCCCGCCGCTTCCTCCGCCAGTCGCTCCCGCTCCTCGTCCCCTGCGTCCGCTGAGGCCAAGGCGGCCAGCGCCGACCGGCGCGTCGGCGTGTCACCGGCGCCCTCGAGCATCCGGCGCCACGTGTCGATCGACTGGGGGTCCTGCTGGGTGAGCCATCGGGCGATGAGCGGGCGGAGGTTGGCCTCGATTGTCGCCCGTAGCGACTTCCCGCGGGGCTGCGCGAGGGTGAGCGTAGCCAGTGTCTCAGTCAGCCCCAACGGGTGTATGCCCCTGGCCGACGGGATCGGCAGCACCCGCGGCCCTTCCGTCTGGCTTATGTCCATCGTGATGTTGAACTTCTGGCCCAGTTCCTCGCTGAGGGCGTCCGTGTCCATGGCAAGCGTCATCCGCTCGCCTTCGGCATTGCGTCGCTGCTCGTCCAGGGCGCAGTTGCGGAGTTGCTGCAGGTAGCCTCTCACGAGGATTCCGGTGGCATCGACAAACCCATGCGCCTCGCGGGCGCGCTCCCCGGCCTTGCGGGTGCCGTCACCGCTGAACTGGAAGGCCCAGATGCCCAGCCGCACTTCCGGGCTAGGCAGGTCAATCGCGTTGATCACGCGCCGGCAGTCCTCGACCTGGGTCCGCGGACCGTAGAGCACGAGCGCCGGCCGACCGCTTGCCTCGCCGCCCGTGGTGACGGTCACCTCGCCAAAGGCGCTGCCCTGCGCCCGCAGGTCGGCGAGGACCGTCTGCAGCGCCTGCGCATCGCGGAGGAAGTACAGCGGCACCGTCTCACAGGTGTAGCGCTCCGGTACGAAGCCGGCTTCCGCCAGCATCGCCTCCAACTGCGCCACCGCCTGCGACGAGCCGCTCAGCCACAGCTTGCCCCGGAAGAAGGCGTGCTTCACCTGGACCGCATCGCCCAGGGCCTCGATGAGCGACGAGATCTCGCCCTGGACCTCGTCGGAGGGGTCCAGCAGCGTCAGCGTCCGCGACTCCTCCGCCGACGGCGCCGCGGCCTCCTCGGGCTCCCCCTCCAGGAACTGCCTGGGGTCGAAGTCAGGGTCCGCAGGCTGGGTGTCCTGCGCGGCGACCAGGCCGGAGAGTGCGAGGCCACACACCACGCCAAGAAGAGCCGCTCGAAACAGCCGTCGCCGATGCACAGCGACACCTCCCGTCAGCCAGGGGTCGCCTGCTGATGAAACCACTGGGCTCCCGGGCTCGATCAGAGCAGCCGGACTCCTTCGCGCCAGGCGATGCCCGCGATCCCCGGCTGCTCCCGCCAGCGCTCGAACTCCTCGGGGGTGTAACAGATCGGCTCCAGCTCAGCCGGACAGCCGAGCGCGCGGAAGAGCTGCGGCCAGCGGTCGATGAACCGCACGCCGCTGAACCTCGGAGACACGACCACGACGTCCAGGTCGCTCCACTGATGCCCCTGACCGCGCGCGCGTGAGCCGAAGAGGATGACGTGCTCCGCCGCCCACTCGTCCCGGAGGCGCGGAAGCAGTTCCCGGACGAAGTGCTGCACCACCGGATCATGGGGGACCGTCAGCGAGTGCCTCATCCAGAACCTCCTGGGCCCACTCGACGACCCGCTGTGCTCGCTCGAGGCGGTCGGCGGAGGCCGCGGCGTCGTACCGGTCCATCGGGACCTCGCTTCCGCCGGGCGGGTAGCGGCTGGTGATGTAGTCGGCCGTGAGTTCAGCCGCCGCCCCGATCGCCTCGACCGGCGCGCCAAGCTCGCGCTGGAGCATCGCCAGGCTGTGGGTGAAGGGGGCTATCTCTCCCTTCACGGCCATGTAGGCCGCCTTGAGCATCTTCTCGGCGGCCTGCTGGCAGAGAAGCACGCACACGTCGTGTGCGCCGAACTCGGCATTCCGGCGCGCATTGCGCAGGTCCGAGAGCGCCTGCTTGCGCCACGCCTCGATGAGTGCTCGGGTGGGCTCCATCCACGGCATCCTATCACGCCCACAGCTTCCTGTCGAGCGTGCGATACTGAACGGCCTCGGCGACGTGGTGCACCATCAGACTCTCCGCACCTTCGGGGCCGGCGGTGGCAGTGACGACTGGCGACGCGGCGAGGGCCGCGGGCGCCACCCGAGGCCTCCGCGCGTGCCCCGCCTACCACCGCGTGGAATGGTAGGCGTCACCTCTCCTAGCGCACACACTGGTCGAAGGCCCATTCGACCAGTGCGATCAGTTCCCCAAGGACGCGCTGCGCGTAGTCCACCGCGTCCAACGGATCTGGGAACCCGAGGTCCACATCATCGACGCAACGCACGGTCTCCGGATTCCGCGGGATTGCCACTACCACCTCTACCTCGTAGGGCTCATTGGACCGGGCAAACACGTACTGCCACGAACCGCGGAAGGCCATGGGAACGTGGTGCATCATGCAGTCGCGATAGGCTTTGAGCAAACGCCCCCACTCGTCCCAGGCGGCGCAGATTCGGTCGCGCAGATCGACCGGGTGCCGCAAGGGTGCCTTCTTCACGAAATCGTGGGCACTGCGCGGATAGCCCTCCCGCGGGTGCCTTGCACGCAGCACACCGAGGACGCTGTCCAGCGAGCGACGAGCTGCCGCAAGGAAGGCGTCAAAGGCCATATAGGGTTCGGGCTTGAACCCCAGCGTCGCGTAAGCACCGTTCTGGAGGCCAAGTCCCTGCTCGCGCATGCGGGAGTGCGCCGGAGCCCATTCCCTCCGGATGCCGCACACGACCCGCACAAGGTCAAGGTAGTGATACACCGTTGCCTGGCACTGGTACTGCAGGTATCCCCAAGGCTCATAGAGTTCGCTGCGCCCAGCGTCGTGTAGCCGAACGAACGTGGCGGCGTCCCGGATCACGGAGGCCTGGGTCACCCGAGCCAGACCGTTGCAGGCGACCACGGCCTCCCGCTCGTCGACCTCAGCGAGCGGTAGCAGACGGACAGCTGCCGTGCGGCGCCCAATGGCCTGCGTCGCCGCGGCGAGAGTGGACCACTGGAGGCCCTCGGAACCGAGGAGCGCCCACGCCTCTTCGCTGGTGCGGGTGAGTTCGTACCCGCCCATGAGATACGCGCTGGCTAGTTCGGTGGGGTCCGAGGCGGTCATGTGCTGGTCACCCCTACGGACGGGGGAATGAGCCCATAGGCGCTAACCTACAGCTGTGGGCGCGATTCATCGCGCCCAGATGTATAGGGGTGCCATTCATGGCATCTACCACTGCCGTAAGTTAGCGCCTATGGGAACGAGCCCCCTGCCCCCGGGCCTCAGCGAGCGGCTCTCGCCTCCCCAGAGGGGGCGACCGTCGTCACGCCCACAGCTTCCTGTCGAGCGTCCGGTACTGCACGGCCTCGGCGACGTGGTGGACCAGGAGGCTGTCGGCGCCTTCGAGGTCGGCGATGGTGCGGGAGACCTTGAGGATGCGGTCGTAGGCGCGGGCGGAGAGGCCGAACTGGTCCACGGCGGCGCGGAGGAGGCTGGCGACGTCGTCGGTGAGCCTGCAGAACTCACGGACGGCGCTGGAGGTCATGTCCGCGTTGCACTGCATCGCGGTGCCGGCGAAGCGCTGGGCCTGGTGGCCGCGGGCCTGGCGGACGCGGGCGCGGATGGCGTCGCTCGGCTCGCTGGGGGCGAACTGCTCCAGCTCCTCAGGCGCGAGGCGCGGGACCTCCACGTGGATGTCGATGCGGTCGAGCAGCGGGCCGGAGATGCGCGCGAGGTACTTGCGGATCTGGTGCGGCGTGCAGGTGCAGGGCTTCAGGGCGTCCGTGTAGTGGCCACACGGGCACGGGTTCATCGCAGCGATCACCATCAAGTGCGCGGGGTAGGTGAAGGCGGCCTGCGCGCGGGAGATGGTCACATGGCCGTCCTCCATCGGCTGGCGGAGGGCTTCGAGGGCGCCGCGACTGAACTCGGGCAGCTCATCCATGAACAGGACGCCCCGGTGCGCCAGGCTGATCTCGCCCGGTTGGGGCGTGGTCCCGCCGCCGACCAGGCCGGCCTCCGAGACCGTGTGGTGTGGCGCGCGGAAGGGACGCGTGCGGATGAGGGAGCTGCCGCGGAGCTTCCCGGAGATCGAGTAGACCTTCGTGATCTCCAGGGCTTCCGCCTGGCTCAGCGGCGGCATGATAGTCGGCAGGCGGCGGGCGAGCATCGTCTTCCCGGCTCCGGGCGGGCCGACCATGATCGCATTGTGCCCGCCGGCCGCGCAGACCTCCAGCGCGCGCTTCGCCATCGGCTGGCCCTTCACGTCCCCCATGTCCTCACCATAGGGCGGGTGCTCCAGGTCGAGGTCCTCGGGGGAGGGCACGATGGGCTGGACACCGGTGAACTCGTTCTCCAGCATCTGTGCGGCGTCGTAGAGCGAGTCCACCGCGTAGGCCTCGATGCCATCGACCACCGCGGCCTCGCGGGCATTCGCGCGCGGGACGAGCATCCGCTCCTTCCCCTCGTCGCGGGCGCGGAGCGTCATCGGCAGCACGCCGTTGACCGGGCGCACGGAACCGTCGAGGGAGAGTTCACCCGTGAGGCAGCACTTCGCGAGGCTGTCGGCCTGGAGCTGCCCCGTCGCCGCCAGGATGCCGACGGCAATGGGGAGGTCCAAGGAGGGTCCCTCCTTCTTGATGTCGGCGGGCGCGAGGTTCACCATCGTGCGGTCGCCGGGGAACAGGTACTGGCTGTTCCGGATCGCGGCGTAGACGCGATCGCGCCCTTCGTGCGCGGCGGCATCGGGCAGCCCGATGATGTCGAAGAAGAACTGGCCCCGCGAGACGTAGACCTCCGCGACGACCGGCTGCGCCTCGATGCCAACGATGGTTGCACTCTCAACGCGGGCTAGCATGTGACGGAGGTTCGACGGAGGGAAGGCCCCGTCCTTCACGCAAGCCCGGTGCCGGCAGGTGCTTCCGGGTCGGTTGCTCAATAGGGAACGCGAGTCCGGGTTGGGAACGGCAACGGAGGTGACGGTCCTCGTGTCTCGCCGCGTCTCGCTGGCTCTGATCGTGCTCGCCGCGCTAGCCGGTGTGTGCTGCCAGGCACAGGAGCTTACGGCGCAGCCTTCAGCGACTGCGCAGGCGGGGTCCCTCGTTCAGCGCCTCTCTCAAGGCCGGTACGCCGAAGCCGTAGCACGGTTCGACCCGCAGATGTCGCAGGCCCTGCCCGCCGACAAGCTGAGGAGCGTCTGGGAGGGCGTTATCGGCCAAGTGGGAGCCTTCCAGCAGATTGTCGATCGGCGGGCGAAGGCAACGGCGACGGGGCAGGCGGTCGTGGTGGCGTGCGAGTTCGCAAAGGCCACGCTCGACATCCGCGTCGCGGTGAACGGCGAGGGGAAGGTCACGGGGCTGTGGTTCGCGCCGCATGACGCGGCGGCGGACTACCGGCTGCCGGACTATGTGCGTGCCGACGCCTTCACCGAGACCGAGGTGACGGTCGGGGAGGGCGAGTGGTCGCTGCCCGGAACGCTCTCCACGCCGAAGGGCGATGGCCCCTTCCCGGCCCTCGTGCTTGTGCACGGGTCCGGGCCGCAGGATCGGGACGAGACGCTGGGGCCGAACAAGCCCTTCCGCGACCTGGCCGGTGGGCTGGCGTCGCACGGGATTGCCGTGCTGCGGTACGACAAGCGCACGCGTGTGCATGGCGCGAAGATGGCCAACATGCGCGAGCTGACCGTGAAGGAGGAGACCATCGACGATGCGCTGGCCGCGGTCGCGCTGCTGCGGACGACGGCGGGGATCGACCCGGCGCGCACCTACGTCCTCGGGCACAGCCTCGGCGGAATGCTGATCCCGCGCATCGGGCAGGCGGAACCGGGAATCGCTGGGCTGATCGCGGCGGCGGGGAACGTGCGGCCGCTGGAGGACCTGGTCGTGGAGCAGGTCACATACATCGCGTCGCTGAAGAAGGAGCCGCTCAGCGCGGCGGAGCAGGCCCAGCTGGACGCGATTTGCGCGCAGGCGGCGAAGGTGAAGGACCCGGCGCTCGGGCCCGACACGCCGCCGGAGCAACTCCCGTTCGGGTCGCTGGCGCCGTACTGGCTCGATCTGCGTGGCTACGACCCGGCGGCGCTCGCGAAGACGCTGAAGCAGCCGATGCTCATCCTGCAGGGCGGACGCGATTACCAGGTGACCAAGGCGGACTTCGACCTGTGGAAGGCGGCGCTGGGTGAGCGTGCGGATGTCGAGTTCCGCTTCTACGACAACCTCAACCACGAGTTCATCACGGGCGAGGGCATGGCGACGCCCGAGGAGTACATGAGCACCGTCGGGCATGTTGCGCAGATCGTCGTCGAGGACATCGCTGCATGGATCGGGCGGTAGCGAGCGCCCGGATCGGGAGGAGACCAGCATGTCGAACGACTGCCGATGCACTCACACCTGTGGCGGGGCGCTGACGCGCCGCCGCTTCTTGCAGGCCGCAGGCGCGGCAGCCGCGGGCCTGACGCTCGGGGGTTCGCTGCCGAGCATCGCGCGCGCGGCCACGGACGGGAACCCCCTGGTGCGTCTCGTCTTCGTGCGGCCCCCGGGGAAGTACTGGCTGGGCTGGCCAGGAACGGCCTACGACGTGGAGGGGCATCAGAGGGAGTTCACCGCGCGGGCCGTCGAGGCCGGGAAGTCGGTCGGGGTGGACGTGGTGCCGAACCTGGAGCCGCTCTACGACGATCAGGCGGTTGCAGCGTTCATCGAGCGGTGCAAGGGCAATCGGCCCGATGCGGTCGTGGTCGCGCTGCTGCACATCGGGAACTGGCCTCAGGTGCAGAGCATTGCCAACGCGGTCAACCCGTGCCTCGTCTTCAGCCCCATCGGCACCTCCTTCACGGGGCACACGCAAGGCATCTCCCGGCAGAAGGGCGTGAACGTGGTCTCTTCGCTCGATGCCGCCGATCTGCGAATGCCCCTGAGGATGGTGCGGACGGCGTTCGAGCTCCGGCAGCAGCGCATCCTGCGGATTGCCGGAGACGAGCGTTCCGACAGTGTGCTGGACACGTTGGGGATCGCGGTGCGGCACATCCCCCGGCGCATGTTCCATGAGCTGTTCGACCAGACGCCGGAGACCGATGCAGTCCGCGCGCTGGCCGACGAGGTGGCGGCGGGTGCGAAGGAGGTTCGCGAGCCCAACCGTACGGACATCCTGAACGCCTCGCGCACCTACTTCACGATCAAGAAGCTGCTGGCCGACAACAACGCGACGGCGGCGGCGATCGACTGCCTGGGGATGGTGGGCGGGCGGCTCGTGCCGACCCCGCCGTGCATGGCCTTCAGTCGGCTCAACGACGAGCGCGTCACTGCGACCTGCGAGGCGGACTTGATGGGCTGCGTGACGATGCTGTTCGTCTCGCACCTCTTCGACAAGCCGGGCTTCCTGCAGGACCCTGTGTGGGAGTCCACCCGCAACCGGTGGATCGGCGCGCATTGTTCGTGCGCGACGCGACTCGACGGCTACGACCAGCCGCAGACGCCCTACATCCTGCGCCACCATTCCGAGTCCGACCTGGGTGTCTCGATGCAGGTGCTCTGGCGCGTGGGGCAGCGGTTCACGATGATCGACTTCCAGACGCCGAACTCGCTCATCGTAGATCGCGGAACGGTCGTCGGGAACATTGACACACCCCCGGCGGGCGGCTGCCGGACGCAGGTGCTCTGCGAGATGGACACGCTGAAGGATGCGCGCGACACCCAGGGCTTCCACCAGGTCATGTTCTACGGTGACCACCTGCAGGACGTGCTCAACTACTGCCAGCTCTATGGCATCGATGCGCGCACGTCGGGCGCGGCGTAGGAGGTGCTGACCTTGCGAGCCAGGGACATCGCGTGCGTTGCGCTGACGCTCATCACGACGGCGGCTGCGGCGGACAGCCCGGGCGTGATCGGGTTGCCCGGCCAGGGCGTCACACTGCTCGACGGACTGAGGACGCTGCGGGAGGACTGGGGCTCCGTTACGCTGCGGGTGGAGTGCGAGGGGCAGGTGGAGACTGCCACGGCGCCCACGAGTCCTCTGCCGGAACGCGTGTACGCCTGCCGGTCGGCGGGCCGGGCCGGCCCGTGTGAGGTAGAGGCGCTGTTGTTCCGCGCGCCCACGGACCCGCGACCGTGTGACGCGATTCGCGCGACCATCCGGAACCGTTCGCAGGCGGCAACGAAGGCGCGGCTCATCATTGCTCACGAGGCGTCCACGCAGGGCCTCGCGCTCTCGCTCGGCGGGCTCAACGCCGGCGCGCGGATGCTGATCGCGCTCCCGGAGTACGGCAAGCCGACGCTACCGATGAACGCCTGGGGCCTGGCGAGTGGTGCGGGTCCGCTACCGGGATGGGCTAGCCCCAACGAGCCCTGCGACCCCGCGTTCCGCAACATCCGCGTCGGCTGGCGCGGGGAGCCGATCACCTACCGCTTCCGCGTGGAGCCCAAGGGCGTCCGGACCGTGGCCTTGGGGGTCTGCGAGAGCCACTGGGACATCCCGAAGCAGCGTCCGCTGATCCTGCAGGTCGAGGGCGCGGCGGATGTGCGCGTGGACCCCATCGCCGACTGGGGCCGGCACGTCCCGCGCTGCATCGGGTTCCAGGCCGGGGACGTGGACGGCGACGGGATGTTGACCGTCACGAGCATCACTCCGGCCGATGCGCCGGATCGCAACAGCATCCTCAATGCGATTTGGGTCTTCGCCGCCAATGCGAGCGAGGACCTGGAGGCGGTCAAGCGCGGTGAACGGACGGCGGCGGCCGAGTACTACGTGGATTGCGGCGGCGACAAAGACCCGTCGCTGTACGCGGTCGGCGACATCACCTATGACCTGGACCTGCCGCCGGGCGCGAGTCGGACGCTGACGTTCCTGGTGGCCTGCGCCGGAGCGACGGCCCCCGAGGGGTTGCCGGACGAGGGCAGTGCTGATCGTCTGTGGGGACAGACGAAGGCCCTGTGGGACGAGTGGTTCGCGCAGGGCAGCAGTATCGGCCTGCCGGACCAGGATGTACAGGCCACGCTCGACGCCTCCCTCGCCGCCATCGCGATGCTGAGAGGCCAGGCCAGCAAGTACCTGATCCCGCTACCCACTCCGGCGGGCGACTCATTCTCCTATCCCGCCGCGTGTGACATCACCCAGGCGCTCGACCTGACCGGCCACCATCGCGAGGCGGAGGGCTGCCTGCTCATGCTCTGGGACAGCAACCTCCCGCAGCCCATCGCGCGCTGGGGCCAGCAGGAGGACGGCGCCTGGCCGTGCCCCGAGGGCTACTGGGGCGCGCAGGGCCGCGTGCTATCGGCGCTCGCCAGCCACTACCTGTTGACGCGCGACCGGGCGTGGCTGCAGCAGGCATACCCGAGCGTCCGGAAGGGCACCGACCGACTGATTGCGGCGCTGGCGGAGCATGGCGGCCGGCTGCCAGAGCCCGCCGCGGCCAGGCCCGGTTGTGGACCGAATGTGTGGGCCGCACGAGCGCTGGCCGGCGCATCATCGATGACTTCCGCCCTCGGCAAGGCGGACGACGTGCAGCGGTTCGCCCAGGCGGCGCGTTCCCTACCGGCCGAGGCTACCGCTCCGACGGGCGGCATCGAGGCGCTGCGGGAGTGCATGGAGGGGAGGTCGTGGCAGGGCTTCCTGGGCACGGAAGCCCTCCCGGATGCCGGCGCAGGCGCGCGGTTCGTGCTTGCTCTGCGCGACATGCTCGTGGATGAGACGGATGGCGAGGTGCGGCTCCTCGCGGGCGTCCCGAGTGAGTGGCTGAGCGGCGAGGGCGGGGTAGCGGTCGATCACCTGCCGACCACGTTCGGCCCGCTGAGCTTCCGCGCGCGGCTCACAGAGCCGAAGGTGCTGAAGGTCGCGGTGACGCCGTCGCCCCGCTTACGCGCCGTCACCATCGCGCTTCCTTTTCCCGCGCAGGTTAGGGCGGTTGGCGTTACGCCACCCTCGCGGGTTCAGTTGACCAAGGATGGGCGCGACTTGAGGCTGACGTTGGCTGAGCGACCTGCGTCTGTGATCGTGGATGCACGCTGAAGTGGACACCTTGTCTGTGCGCCAGGAGGGCTGGTGGACGCCCGTGCAGCGCCGACGAGACACAGACCTGTGTCGGTCATCACGGAGGTGATGGTCGCTTGGCTCCAAAGCACCGAGTGCGTGAGGAGGTCATCAACGTCCAGTTGGCCCAGGCTCTCGCCGGTCGCGGCCTGGATGCCGTGGCGGAGACGGTGACCCGGCGTGGGCGGCCTGATGTTCTGGTCAGCCTGGACGGCGTCAAGCTGGTCATCGAGGGGCGCGCAAGGGAGGCGCAAGCCTCGCTGTTCCATGATGCTCGGAGGAGGGTGGAGAGCGGAATGGCGGACATCAGCATGGCGGTGCTGTATCCAGACCCGCTCTATGAGGTCGGCGAGCATGGCGAACTCGCCCGCCGGCTGTTGGCGGAGGAGTTCGACGGGTCGGTCTACTACTACGGTCCGCGGGGGATCGTGGAGCACCCCTTCCAGCAGGCGACGCTCCAGGACCTGGGGGAGACGATCAACGCCGTCTTCGACCTGCGCGTGCGCAACGACGTGGTGCGTGAGCAGGTTGCCATCCTCCAGGACACCATCGAGGCTGTCGTGGGCAGAGCCTCGGCAACGAGGTCCTTCCGGGGGTCAAGGTCGCTTGTGCGCAAGCTGAGATCCGCCTTGGGGGTCGACGACGATGGCGCGCAAGAAGCCGAGTGACATCGAACAGGACCTTCTGAGGATAGCGACGTTCATGCTGTTCGATGCGTCGCTGTGTCACGAGTTCCTCGCGGGGGTGCACCCTGAGGTCCGCTCGCTCAGGCAGAGGGAGGGCTCGTGCCAAGGGTTCCTCGCGGACCAGTGGAACGCGATTCTCTCGATCAACTACGAGCCCGTCTTCAGCATTGCGCGCGACGTGCTGTTGAGTTTCCCATCCTCACCGGACACAGAGCGGATACTGCACACGATTGCGGATGCGGCCCTGGATGCCATGTCCTCCGGGGTGCTCCTCCGCCACGACTTCATGGGTCGTGTCTACCACAAACTGCTGCTGCGGACGACGGGCCACTACTACGCAACCTACTACACCAGTATGCCAGCAGCGGTGCTGCTGGCCAGTCTGGCCACGAAGACCGAGCACCCGCGGTGGCGGTTCTCGACACTGGACGACGTTGCGGAGTTCCGCATGATCGACCCGGCCTGCGGGTCGGGCACGCTCTTGTCCGCTGCGTACAGCGCCCTGAAGGACCGCCACATCTTCGAGTGTACGCACGAACTTGACTTGGACCGACTCCACGAGGCGCTTGTCGGGGCGGTGATCCATGGATGGGACATACTCGACTACGCGGCACACCTGTCCCTTACGACGCTAAGCCTGCACTCGGGGTCGGTCCCCGTCCCAGAGGGGCACGTCTACACAGTGCCTGCCGGGGTCAAGGGCGGACGCGTGTTCCTGGGTAGCCTAGAGTACTTCCGCGCCAGCGGTGATCAGACGCAGATGGTGGGCCGCGGCTTCACCCCTGAAGGGAGCGAGGCTGGTCTCCGGGGGAGCCGGGAGCGGGAGATACCTACAGGGCCGTTCGACCTAGTCCTGATGAACCCGCCGTATTCGCGCAGCGCCAAGCCGAACCGCAAGTTCGGGTACTCCACGCCCGACGTGCAGCGCCGCATGAATGCGTCATTGCAGAAACTCACCCGCCGGCTCGGGGCCGAGGGGACCGGTCGCGCGGGGTTGGCGGCCCCCTTTATGCTGCTGGGCCTGAGCCTCCTCAAGGACGACGGCAGGATTGGCGCCGTGCTTCCGAGGTCGATGCTGTCGGGCGTCTCGTGGGTGAAGGTCAGGGAGCGGTACATGAGCCAGGGGGTGCTGGAGTACATCATCTCAAACTACGACCCCGGCGATGCAGGGCAGGGGATAGAGCCATGGAACTGGAGTGAAAGCACAGATCTAGGCGAGGTGCTGGTGATCTACCGCCGCACACAAGACCGCTCTCCCGATCACCCAACGACGTTCGTCAACCTGTGGCGCAAGCCGCGCAACGCGGCCGAGGCGACCATCACATCGCAGCGGACGCTCGCCGCCAGCCAGCGGCTCGCAGGTGGTCTGGCCGACCACCGCTGGGAGCCTGTGACTCGTGGAGCCGAGACCGTCGGGTGCGTCTACCGAGTGCCCGCGCACGTGCTTGAGACGAACTGGATGGCTCCGTGTCTGTTCGCGCATCCCGACCTCAATCGCCGCACGTTGCAGACCCTGACCTGTGACCTACCCATGACAGCCCTCCGGGACCTTGCTGCGGAGGGCACCCTTGGCCTTGGGATTGACATCCGCCAGGTGAAGGAGCACTTCGATGAAACGGACGCCCCAACGGCCTACCCAGTCGTGTGGGGGCACCAGGGCCGGATGAACACCCTTCACCTGTCTGAGGGACACATCGGATACGGACGTCCCAGACGAGGAGAGCGGTCCGCCAGCCTGCATGGCCGCTACGAGGCGCACCTCCTCATCGCCGAACGGCCGCATCTGAGCACCGAGGCCCTCCTTGCCGTGTGGTCGCCGCGAGCCACGCTCGCCACCGCCTTCTGGGAGGTTCGCCTGAAGGACGAGCGCCTCGAGCCGCTGCTCCTCGTCTGGCTGAACTCCACGTACGGTCTCGTCGGCTACCTGTCCCACTCGACCAGCAGCATGGGGGACATCTTCAAGACCAAGAAACAGCAGCTGGAGGCCATCCGTGTTCCGGCCTCCTCGGTCCTGAGTCCTGTAGAATGCGACGAGTTCCTACGCGGGATCGTCGATGAGCCGCTGGGGCCGTTCCCGGCGGAGTTCGCGGCCGCAGCACGGGGCCAGGGCGTCAGGCGCACGCTGGACCGCTTCCTTCACGAGCGTCTGGCCCTTCCGGGTATCCGGCGAGAGGAGTACGAGCTGCTCTCACGCGATCCGGTGGTGTGCAAGGTCCGCCTCTGAAGCGCGTGCAGGCGTTGCGGTCCTCACTGAGATACCTGAAGATAGCCGTGCAGCCGTTCGACTGCCTTCCGCCCGCAGCGCACGTACATGAGCGGCGTGGCGCCGGCGACGTGGGGCGTCATCACGACATTCGGTAGCGAGCGGAGGGGGTCGTCGAGAGGCGGAGGTTCCGGGAGGAAGACGTCGAGGTATGCGGTGAAGCGGCCCTTGGCGAGTTCGGCGCGGAAGGCGTCCCCGTCGTAGATCGCCGCCCGCGCGCTGTTCACGAAGACCGCCCCGTCCCTGATGAGCGCAAACTCGCGCGCCCCCAGCATCCCCGTGGTCTCCGGCAGGACCGGCGTGTGCAGGCTGACCACGTCGGCTGTCCTGAGCAGCGTGTCGAGGTCCACGAGCTCGACGCCCAGTTCCGTCGCGGCGGACGGGTCGGCGTACGGGTCGTAAGCAATCACGCGGCAGTCGAAGACGCTGAGGCACTTCGCCACGATTCGCCCCACGCGCCCGAGGCTGATGAGACCGACCGTGCTGCCATTGAGCTGGCCCGCACTGCGCCAGGAGGGCCATTCGACGCCTGACTTCATCTGCCGGTCGTAGGTCTCGAAGCGCCGCAGGCCCGCGATGGCCGCGCCAATGGTCCACTCCGCGACCGCCTCATTGCAGCCGTCCGATTCGTCGATGACCTCCACCCCGGCACCGCGCCAGGCGGTCGCCGCGTTGTCGTGCAGCACGTGCCACCAGTGGGCGATCACTGCCACTCGAACGCTACCGGCCGCCTGCAGCGCCTCCGTAGTGATGTCCGGCGCGCCGGAGCCATTCATCGACAGGATGCCACTGACGCCCCGCAGCCGCTCGGCCATCACGTCGGGCGGAATGGGCTCCTCGGCGCGCCCGTCGTTGACCACCTCGGCGAAGGAGGCGAGCAGGGCCTCGTTCTCCGGCGCCATGTACTCGTCATAGCCGAGGCCGTACAGGCGGTGGATGTACACCAGGGGTCTTGGCATGGGGGCTCCTGTGCGGCTTTTCAGTTGGGGGACAGCCGGACGCTGTCGATCGTGGCCCACGGGTGCTCGCCGGGGTCGGGGCCGGCGGAATAGGCCACCGTGACGGCGCCATCCGCGGGCGCGACGAACTCGACACGGGCGTGCTGGTACGTGCCGCCCGAGACCGAGGTCTTGGCGGATACGTCCTGGCCCTCGACCGAGAGGGTCGCGGTGATCCCCGAAGTGGCGCAGGCGGCCATGAGGACGTAGCGAGCGCCAGACGTAAGGCCGGTGACGCGCTGCGAGAGAGACCCGGTGGCGCCGGGCTTCAGGTCGATGTAGCCGTCGTACGAGCCGCCGTGCGGGTAGTTGTCCTGCACGCCCGTGAGGTCGGTCGGTGAACCGACCCACGGATCGAGGCGGCCCGTCTCGAAGCACCCGTTGGCGATCAGCGGGGCGCGGATGCCGGTGTACGTCGTGCGGAAGGTCGTCACCGAGCGCGCAGGCAGCGTCGCGGTGAAGTTGCTGCGACCCGGAACCGCGTCGAGGGCGGCCAGTGACTCGGTCTCCGACGTACGCCAGGCCTGAACCTCGCCAACGCCCTCGAGACCCGACAGGTCGTAGGTCAGCTCGACGGGCTGGTCGGTGTCATTCGTTGTGATGACGACGAGGGTGTGTTCCCGCGGATCGAGGTAGGCGGTCGTCTTCAGCGTGACATCGGAGGCGTCGATCAGGGTCATCCCTGGCCGCGCGAACCTCGTGAATTGCGCGACTGCGTAGTAGGCCGGCCGGGGCTGGAGCCGCTCGCCCCGCCGGTCGAAGATCAGGCTGGGCTCCCACATGCACCAGGCCTGCGCCTGCATCAGCCGGTGCGCCTCGTGCAGCTTGCGCGCGTAGTTGAGCGCCTGGTCCATCCCCTTGTTCGTCCAGTCGCCCCACTCGCTCATCCACAGCGGCTTGCCGTGCAGCTTCGCGCGCGGCGGCCAGCGCTTGAGCGAGTGGAAGTCGGTCTGATACTGATGGCATGTGAGGTCGGTCAGCGCCTGGAAGGCCTCTTCGTCGCCGAGGACCTGATCCAGGTAGCCGAGGCTCTGCGCGAAGGCCGCCTCATACCCCTGCACCCGTGCACGCACGCCTTGCTCGCGCAAGCGCTTGTCGAGCAGCGCGAAGATCAGCGCCGCCTGGTCGGCATCGACGTGGCAGCCGTCCTGCCCCTCACCCTCCTTCCACCAGTTCGCTTCCGGTTCGTTTATGGGTGAGACGCGGTCGAAGTCGATGCCCCACGCGTCGCGGTAGTGCTTGAGGATCTCGCAGACGTACGAGGCGAACTCGTCCTCCATCCCGGCGCGCAGGTTGTTCGATCCGCCCGCCGATCCGCTCGTACACCCGCTCACCGTCATCCACCACGGCGGGCTGTTGACGAAGGCCACCATCGTGGCGCCCCGCTTCGCCGCGCCTTGCGGATGCCACAGCGACGCCTCGCGGCCCTCCCACTGCCACTTCCCCGGCTCCGGCTCGAAGGCCGGCGGGCTCACCGACCCTCCGGCCCGCCGCCCCCAGTGCGCATGACCCGGCGCATCCCCCGCACACAGGTACGTCCGGCAGATCGTCAGCCCCAGCCCATCGCCCTTCAGCGTGTACAGCCGGTCGAGGAACTCGTTGCGGCCCGCCGTGGACAGCTCGGTGAACCAGCCCGGGTTCGCCTGGTCCATGTTCCCCTGACCATACCCGACGAGGGTCTGGTACGTGACAGAGGGTTCGAGCACGACGACGGGGGGTTCAGCGTCGGCCGCGACGCACGAGACGATGGAGAGCCAAACGGCACACCACAGTGTCATGCCGGGGCATTCGCCGGATGCCCACGGGGGGCCTGCCGGACGTCGGGACCATCAAGCGCCCGTCCAGTTGGCTGGAGGCCACTCGGGGAGATTGTGTGGAGCGTATTGACACGCGCCAAGTCGATATGATACTCTATGATCCGGCATAGCATGAACGTCATCTCGGCATCCGGAGGGCGAAGGACCATGCGCCGGTTCGGGTTCACGCTGATTGAGCTGCTCGTTGTGATCGCAATCATCGCGATCCTCGCTGCCATTCTGTTCCCGGTCTTCGGTAGGGCGAGGGAGAAGGCGAGAAGCATCTCCTGTCTGAGCAACCTGAAGCAGATCGGGACCGCGGCCATCATGTACCAGCAAGACTGGGACGAGATGGTCTTGCCCCATTGCCAACGGGACTTCTACGACCCCAGCGGGTCGGTGTACTACTACTACTTCGAGATCGCCATGCCCTATGTGAAGAACGCACAGGTGTTCGTGTGCCCCTCACACAGGGGGGCAGCGGGTGGCCACAACTTCGTCGGGAGCTACGGGTACATCTGCGACGGGTTCACCCTGGACCCGACCAATGCGAACTACACGGGCTTGCCTTTCGGCGGTGTGTACTCGATCGGGTCGGTCCACTACCCGGCGGAACTCATCATGCTCGGCGAGTCGGTGAAGGCGACCTGTCGCGTCTGCCCCGAGTACCACAACCACACCTTTCCGCCCCCGTGGCCGGTTCAGAAGCTCCGGCACAACGATGGCAGCAACTACCTGTTCTACGACGGCCACGCCAAGTGGATCAAGTACGAGCACACGCTGAAGCCGCGCGACATGTGGAAGAACCTGCCGTGAGCAGCGCGCTTGTCCGTGCGCCCAAGGAGTCCGTGCATGCGAGCCTACCAAGTCGTCGGCCTCGTCATCGTCTGCAGCGCCACTGCAAGCGCCCTCGGGTACAAGGTCGGTGAGGGGCGCGCCCTGGCCAAGTGCGCTTCTGCGATCGCAACAGGTGAGGACTGCTGCGGTCCGCTACCCGGTGGGCCGCAGACCAAAGCTGCCCCCAAGATCCCGACGGGGTCAGGTCTGCCGTGCCTCCTGGTCTTTGGGTCCGGCGAGTGCCAGGAATGCAAGAAGGCTAACGCCCTGCTCGCCGAGATGGCGCCCCGCCTGAAGCGCCACGTGGACGTCATGCACCTGGACCCGGACGACTACCCGGCCGAGACGGCGAGGTGGCGCGTTCGGATCATCCCGACTCAGATCATCATCGGCGCCGACGGAAAGGAAGTCGAGCGGATCGAGAGGTTCGTGCCGGAACCGGAGCTAGTGGCCGCTCTTGCCAAGGCCCGCGTGAAGCTGAGTCCGGCCCCCAAGGCGGCCGATGGATAGCGGCCTGACGGACACGATTGCCGATGCGATGGCGAACGGCGGCCCGTGGCTCCTTCCGCTGGCCTTCGCGGGCGGGCTGTGCACGTCGCTGAACCCCTGCGCCTACCCGATGATGGGCGCGGTGGCGGGGTATGTGTGGGCCCACGGGCAGCGATCGGTCTGGCGGAGCCTGGCGATTGCCGCCGCGTTCCTGGGTGGGCTGGCACTCACGTACACCGTGCTCGGCGTTGTGGGTGGGCTCGTCGGGCCGCTACTCGGCCTCTCGCGCGCCGGTTGGGCCTACGCGGTGGGCGGCGTCTGCATCGCTGCCGGCCTGCTCATGACGGACATCCTGCCACTCGAGTTCCCTGGCTTCTCCCTCCTCACTCGCTACTGGCAGCGCCTCAAGGGCGTGCCTGGCGCATTGGCGCTGGGCGTGCTGCTGGGCCTCGTCGCGACGCCCTGCGCCACACCTCCATTGGCGGTGATCGTGTCCGTGGCCGCCGTGCAGCGCGCCGTGGCAATGGCGGGGGTACTGCTGTTCGTGTACGCCCTCGGACACGGTCTCCCTGCCATCGTGATCGGCCTGCTCGCGGGGGGCCTCGGGGGGCTGGAGCGCTTCGCGCCCTACGGCAGGGCCTTGCAGATCGTCGGCGGCTGGCTTATCATTGCCGTCGGGCTGTACCTGATCCTGAAGGCCTGACGCGGAGGCGACCGGTGCGCCATCTGACCGTGAACGAAGCGGCAGCTGCTCTCCACCTCAGCGTGCCGACGATCAAGCGCTACCTCTATGAGGGTAAGCTCAGGTCCACCAAGCTGCCGGGGGGCCAGCACCGCATCCCTGAGACCGAGATCAGCCGGCTATTGTCGCCGGGCGGCATCGCACCCGCGCCCCAGCTGGCGGAGGAGGCTCCGGTCGGCGACCGGGTGGCGGTGCTCGAGAGGTGGGTAACGGAACTCCAGGCGGAGGTTGAGCGGCTGGAGGCCACGATCGAGGTCATCTCACGGTACTGCGCCCGACCGCAGTCGCCGGAGAGTGAGGGTGACATGCAACCCACCGCAGGCAGCGGCCACCGCATCCTGATCCTCGGTCCTGGCTGCCGCCGATGCGACGCGCTGCACGAACTGGCCCAGAGGATCCTCCACGGCCTCGATCTCGAGGACGTGTCATTGGAGCGCATCACCCATCTGGACGACATCGCCGCGTTTGGGCCGATCCTGACCCCCGCGCTAGCCGTGGACGACCAGATCGTCGTTAGCGGCCGCGTGCCCTCAGAGGGCGCCCTCCGCAAGATGCTCGAGCACTGCCTCGCCTGAGCGACACGGCCGCTACCGCCCCATCTTCCTCAGCGCCTTGAGGCACAGGTCGATGGCTTCGATCGGCGGGTACTTGTCGCTCTCGTACTCGACGATGTACCACTTCGTGCCGCCGGAGGTCTCGCAGAGCGTGAGCAGCTCCTCCCACGGCGTCTCGTCCTCGCCGATGCAGGGGCGGAAGCCGCCGTGCGGGTCGGCCTCGGTATGCAGCGAGGGGGCGTAGGGCTTCAGGTGCACGGTGGTCGCGCGGCCGGGGTAGCGCTGCAGGTAGGGGATCGGGTCCGCGCCGCCGTGCATCGCGTTGCCCGTGTCAAGCTGCATGATGACCGAGTCCTTCGTGTTGCCGAAGAAGGTGTCCCACGGCTCCTCGCCATCGAGCGGCGTGAACTCCGTGTGGTGGTTGTGGTAGCCCGTCTGCATGTTGTGCGCGGCGAGCGCATCGGCGATCTCATTGAAGATGCCGGCCGTCTTGCTCCAGGCCTCGCGGCTCTCGGTGTACTGCGAGCCGAGGCCCGGCACCACGGGGTACGGGTTGCCGATGGCCTGGTGGAACTCGACGCTCTTCGCGAACTCGTCGCCCAGGAGCGTCTCCAGCCCCACGTGCGCCCCGGCAACCTTGAGGCCCGTTTCATCCAACAGCTTGCGGATGTCCTCGGCCGAGTGGCCGTAGTAGCCGGCGAACTCGACACCGTCGTAGCCCATGTCTGCGACGGCCCTTAGCACACTGGGCAGGTCCTTCGCAGCCTCCTCGCGTACGGAGTACAACTGAACGGCAATCGGGATACGTGACATGCGGTTCTCCCCTTCGTAGTCGGCTCGTCGTGGCCGTTCCTGTCACCCAGCACCTGTCACCTGCCTCACTTCCCCATCGCCTTCAGGTTCTTGAGGCAGCGGTCGATGCACTCGAGCGGCGGATAGGCGTAGCTCTCTTGCTCGACGATGTACCACTCCGTGTCGCCGATGGTCTCGCACAGCTCGAAGATGCGCGTCCAGGGGACGTCGCCCTCGCCGACCAGCGGGTTGGGCTTCGTCTTCGAGAACTCCTTGCAGTGGATCGTGATCGCGCGATGCGGGTAGCGCTCCAGGAATGTGGGCGCTTCCCCACCCGCGTGCATCGCGTTGCCGGTGTCGAACTGCATGATGACATCCTGCACCGTGTTGCCGAAGAAGATGTCCCACGGGAGCTGGCCGTCGAGCGGCTGGAACTCGATGCTGTGGTTGTGGTAGCCGGTTCTCATGCCTTGGGGCTTCAGCTTCGCGGCGACCTCGTTGAAGGCGTCTGCCGCCTTCTTCCAGCCGTCCGCGCTTGCGCTGTACTCACCGCCGAGGCTGGAGACGATCGGGTATGGATTGCCGATCGCCTGGTGGAAGTCGATGCTCTTCTGTAGCTCATCGCCCTGCAGGGCACCCAGGCCGACATGCGCGCCGCAGACCTTCAGCCCGTTGTCGTCGAGCATCTTGCGCAGGTCCGCCGCCTGGTAACCATAGTAGCCGGCGAACTCGACGCCCTCATAGCCCATCTTCGCGATGGCCGCCAGCACGCCCGGCAGGTCCTTCGCGGCGTCCTCGCGGACGGAGTAGATCTGGACCGCGATCGGGACGCGGCGTCTCCCTTCCTGAGCCAGGGCACGGGCCGCGGGCACAAGTCCGGCAGCGGCAACGGCAGCGCGGCGGAGGAAGCTGCGGCGGGTGAAGTCACTCATGTGAGATCTCCTGTCTGACTTCGGGGACAGACAACGGAACTCGATGGGGCTGAGTTTCGTCGTCAGTCCCCAACGGCTGCCAACTCGACCAACTCCGCCAGCTCGTCGAAGCTGTCTTCCAGCTTCTGGTACAGGGACTGGTAGACTAGGTAGCCCCGGTTGTAGAAGGCGAGGTTCTCCGGGTTCGGGTCGAGGGTCCGCTCGACCTGAATCGCGGCGCGACAGGCCTCGGGGACGCTTCGCCAGACGCCCGTGCCGACCCCGGCCAGCAGCGCGACCCCGAAGGCCGGGCCCTCATCCACGTTGATGTACGAGTGCGGGCGGCCCGTCACATCGGCCTGCATCTGCACCCAGTACTCGCTGCGCGCGCCGCCGCCGGAGGCGCGCACCTGCGTGATGTCCACTCCCATGCTCTCGATGATCTCAAACGAGTCGCGCAGGCCGTAGGACACCCCCTCCATCACGGCGCGCGCGAGGTGCCGCTTGTCGTGGCGGAGGCTCAGGCCGCAGAACACGCCCCGCGCGTTCGGGTTCGGGTAGGGCGTGCGCTCACCGGAGAGGTACGGCAGGAAGATGAGCCCCTCGCTGCCGACCGGCGCCTCGGCGGCCTCCGAGACGATGAGAACGTATGGCTCGTTGCCCCAGAGCGAGGCGACGGCCATCTCGTCGCTGCAGAGCTTGTTGCGATACCACTGCAGGGAGCCGCCGGCCGCGAGCATCACACCCATGACATGCCACTTGCCCGGCACGGCGTGGCAGAAGGTGTGGGTGCGCATCTCATCGTCCGTCGCCAGCTCTTCGAGATGCGCGAAGACGACACCCGACGTACCCACCGTCGAGGAGATGACGCCCGCCTCCACAATCCCGTTCCCGACCGCTCCCGCCGCCTGATCACCCCCGCCGCCGACCACAGGCGTGCCCTCCGTCAGGCCGGTCGCCTCGGCGAAGCGCGCACTGACGCGGCCCGTCACCTCGGGCGACTCCACGACCGTCGCCAGCATGTCCTTGGAGAGCCCGATCTTCTCGATCACCACATCGGACCAGCGGCGCTCGGGCACGTTGAGCAGCGCCATGCCCGAGGCGTCCGAGACCTCGGTCACGTACTCGCCGGTCATCACGAGGCGGATGTAGTCCTTGGGCAGCAGCACCTTCCGCAGCCGCTCGAAGTTCGCCGGCTCGTTGTCGCGGAGCCAGATGATCTTCGGCGCCGTGAAGCCGGTCAGTACGGGGTTGCAGATCTCCGCCTTCAGCGTCTCCCGGCCGACCTTCGAGGTGATCCATTCACACTGCTTGAACGTGCGCTGGTCGCACCAGAGGATCGCCGGGCGAATCACCTCGTCCTTCGCATCCAGGAAGACCGACCCGTGCATCTGGCCGGAGAGGCCGACGCCCTTGATCTGCGCTCCAGGGATCCCGGTCTCAGCGAGCACGCGACGGACGGTCTCGATGGTCGTCGCGACCCAATCCGCCGGGTTCTGCTCGGCCCAGCCCGGCGCGGGCAGGGAGAGCGGATGCTCCGCCGTGGCGCTCGCGACGAGCTTGCCGGCTTCATCGATCAGCAGCGTGCGCGTGCCGCTGGTGCCGATGTCAATGCCCATCAGGCAGCTCATCGGGAGACCTCCGGCTACTCAGCCTTCTCGATCGTCACGCGCGTGCCCGATCGCGTGCCGCGTAGGACGGTCGAATCGCCGACAATTCTGCCAAAGACGTTGACCTCGCTCGCGGCCACGGGCTGGTTACCCGTGGACATCGGGGTCCGGCCATAGAAGATGCAGAACCCCGAGCCCGCCAGCCAGTAGCCGAGGTCGCCCACCTCCACCTCGGCGCGGGCGTCCGGCTCGCGGTTGCAGTCCACCGGAATCGTGAAGTAGATCTCGTCGCCCCACGTGTTGGCCGAAGCCTCGATCGGGAGCGCCTCGTAGATGCGCCGCGCGGTCTCGTTGTCGAGCAACTCGGCCTCAACGCTCACCGAGCCGGCCGTGATGCGGATGCGGTCCGCCATGTCGTGCCTCCGTTGCGCCGTGGCCGTTCCCGTCACCTGTCACCCGTCACCCATCACCTGTCGTTAGGCGAACTGCCGCAGATGAGCGAGGCCCTTGATGAAGCCCTCTTCGCGGCCGAGGGCGCCGTCCTCGTGCTCGATGCTCAGGACGCCGTTGTAGCCAACGCGCCGCAGCCGCGCGCAGTAGACGCCCCAGTCAATGTCGCCGAAGCCGGGGATGACGTAGCGCCACCAGCCCATCGTCTGGTTGCCGATGCGCGCCTTGAGGTGGCGGCGAACCTCGGTGTCCTTCGCATGGGTGTGGAAGATGCGAGCGGCGAACTCCTCCACCGCGGCCAGGTAGCAGATGTCCTGCCAGTAGAGGTGCGACGGGTCGAAGTTCAGCCCGAAGTTCGCGTTCGGCACCTCGCTGAACATGAGCGCGAACTGGTCGAGGTTCATGATGTTGGTCGCGTACCAGTTCTCCAGGCCGAACTTCAGGCCCGCCTTCTCGCCGTCCTTGCAGAGCTTCGAGTAGAAGGGCTTCGCGATCTGCCGGATTGCGTCCTCGCGCGACATGCCCGGAGGCGGCTGGCCGGCGCCGCAGCACACGACCTCGACGCCCAACAGCGTCGCGGCCTTCGCGACCGTCTTCAGGGCTTCCTGGCTCGCCTTCGCGGCCTCCGGAGTCGGGCCGGTCACGTTGGCGTAACAGGCGAGGCTTGAGATCTCCAGGCCCGCCGCGTCGATGGCCGAGCGGATGGCCTTGGCGCCCGCCTTCGTCAGGTTGGCCGTGTCTACGTGCCGAGAGCCCGGCCCCGCCGAGATCTCCAGCGCATCGAAGCCGACTTCTGAGGCGAAGCCGAGCACTGTCTCCAGCGGCTCACCACCATACGGCGCCGTCAACAGACCTACTTGCATGTTGTCACCTTCCGAGTCCCGCCGAGGCGGGGTCATTTGTGCCCGTGGTAGAGAAAGCCTCACCCCCTGCCCCCTCTCCTGAAGGGAGAGGGGGAACGTCAACGTCGTCGCCGTGCGTCGTTCACCCCCTCTCCGTTCAGGAGAGGGGGCCGGGGGGTGAGGCTTCGCCCAACTGCTCCGCCACCCATCCCGCGATCCGACGTACGACCCCGTGGAGATCCGCCTCTACGTCTCCGACCCAGACGCGCTCCACCCGGGTCCCATAGCGCCCGAGGCACTCAGTACGCCATTCATCATACTCGCGCCGCTCGCCGTGGTGGGCACCGTCGATCTCGACGGCCAGGGCAGCCTGCTCGCAGTAGAAGTCCAGGACGAACCCCTCCATCGCGTGCTGCCGACGGAACCTCACACCCAGAGCCCGGTTCCGCAAGGCCTGCCACAGGGCGGCTTCGCTCGGAGTAGCCTGTTGCCGCTGCCGCCTGGCGAATCGCACCGTCCCAGCCGAGGCCGCGCCCTTCACGCGATGTCCAGGGTTCTCCGGACGCATAGCCTCACCCCCTACCCCCTCTCCTGAACGGAGAGGGGGTGAACGACGGTTAGCCGCGCTGTTGACGTGTCCCCCTCTCCCTTCAGGAGAGGGGGTAGGGGGTGAGGCTTCGCCCTGCAACGTACGTGCGGACCATCTCCTCGGCCGCGAACGCGGTGAGAGCGAAGGCTCGCTCGGGCCGCATCGCCTCTTCGAGCGACAGCGGCTCGTTCACGATGCTCCGGAGCGCCGCGAAGCCATGCTCATGCAGACCGCGGGCCTCCTCGCTGACGCTGCCTGCGATGGCGAGGACGACGCAGCCGCGGTTCCTCGCCAGCTCCGCCACGCCTGCCGGTGCCTTGCCGAAGGCGGTCTGCAGGTCGATGCGTCCCTCGCCGACGAAGACGACCTCCGCGCCGGTGAGCTTCTCGTCGAGGCGCAGGGCCTCCAGGACGATCCGGATCCCCGGCTCCAGCGTCGCACGGCAGAAGGCCACCAGCCCCGCCCCCAGACCACCCGCCGCCCCCACGCCCGGCAGATCGGCGACGTGCTTGCCCGTGTCGCGGGCCACGACCTCCGCAAAGCGCCGCAGACCCTCGTCGAGCTGCGCGACCATCTCGGGCGTCGCGCCCTTCTGCGGACCGTAGACGTACGCCGCGCCCCGCTCACCGTAGAGCGGGTTGTCCACGTCGCAGGCCACGCGGACAGTGGTCTCGCCCAACCTCGGATCGAGTCCCGAGAGGTCAATGGCGTCCAGACGGTCCAGGCCCTCGCCGGTTCCCGGCACCTCGTGCCCGCGCTCGTCGAGGAAGCGCGCGCCGAGGGCCTGCGCCATCCCCATGCCGCCGTCGGTGGTGGCGCTGCCGCCGATCCCCACGATGAGCGTGCGGCATCCTCGGTCAAGCGCCACGCGGATCAGGTCGCCGGTGCCGCGCGTCGTCGTGAAGAGCGGGTTGCGCTTCTCGGGCGGGACGAGCGTCAGCCCTGAGGCCGTCGCCATCTCGATGACGGCCGTCAGCCCATCTCCCAGGATCCCGAACTCCGCCTCCACCGGCTCGCCCAGCGGGCCGGTCACCGTCGCGGTCAGCAGTTCGCCGCCGGTCCCCTCCACCAGCGTGCGCGCCGTGCCGTCCCCGCCGTCGGCGATCGGCACGAGGAGCGTCTCTGCCTCAGGCAGCACCGCCCGCACCCCCGCCTCAATCGCCCGACAGACCTCGGGCGAGGTCAGCGAGCCCTTGAACGAATCCGGCGCGATGACGATCTTCATCCGCTAGCCGCTGAGGGCCGCCCAGGCATCCAGGAACGTGCGCTTCGTGCTGGCGATGACCAACTCCGACGACTCGCCCGGCAGGGGCTTCACCTCGAAGGTGAAGACCGGCTTCCGGGTCGGCACGTCGCTCTCGAAGTAGCCCACGTAGATGAGCGCCTTCAGGTACTCAGTCAGCTCGGTGACGCCGTTCTCTCCCGCCGGGTGACCGAAGCGCGGGTGCATGTCCCCGTACCCGACGTGGTCCTTGTCGCTCATGATCGCGTTGCCGGCATGCACGTGGATCAGGTATTCGCTGGTCTGGCTGAGGCAGGTCATCGGGTCCTCGCCCAGCAGCGGCAGGTGCGATAGATCGACACACAGGCCGAAGTTCGGGACTTGCTCCCGCACGCGCTGCGCCAGCTCTGCCGTTCGGTCCGTCGGCCCGATGAGGCACTTCTTGTCGATCGCGTCGTCGAACTGCTCGAAGCTGACCCAGACCGTGTAGTCCTTAGCACGCTCCTGCGCGTACCGGCAGAGCTGCACGCACGAGTCCACCAGGCGGTCCATCGCCTGCGGTCCGTCGGCCTCGCCGGGATCGGGGCCGCTCAACACCGCCATCATGCGGGCGCCGAGTTCGTAGGCCGCGTTGATGGACTTCTTACCCTCGTCGATGGCCGCCTGCCGACCGGCGTCATCGAGGTTGTTGAGGCTCAGCTTGCCCAGGAGGAATCCGGGCTGTCCCCCGACACCGAGGTTCAGGCCGCTGACATCGGCCAGCGCGCGCAGCTTCTCATGCACGCCGGGGTGCTCCGAACGGCGCACCTCCAGCACGTTGAAGAACTCGTCGCGCGCAATGGCCTCGGCGGTCTCGAGGATCAGGTCCGGGTTGTCGTCCTTAATGACCGGATAGGCCATGAAATGCACGAGTCCCAGATCCATCAGCTCGGTCCAGTGTTTGTCCATCTTCGTCGCTCCTTGAGGCAACCGGTTTGGGGTTTCGCGTTTCGGGTTGGCGGCGCAGCGCTCTATTCGGCGCGCGCGGGTGCATCCCTCTACCAGATGTTCGCGGCGATGGGCAGCTCAGAGCGCGTGACGAGCCGGATGGCGCCCTTCGCGCACACGGCCCGACACACGCCACAGCCATAGCAGGCACGCTGATCGACGAACGCCTTCTTGTTCAGGGCGCTGTACCCGATGGCGCCGAACTGGCAGACCCTCATGCAGGAGCGGCAGCCGGTGCAGAAGTCAGGGTCGGACTGCGCCACGTACTCCGCGCGCCAGAAGGCCTTCACGCCCCGCTGCACGGTTGCCTGCATCGCCAGGCAGTCCGCACGGTCGCAGTTGCACAGGCCGCCGATGAAGGGCGTGCCGAACGTCCAGACCGTGTGGCAGAGGCCCTCCTTCTCGTGGTCGCGGATCTGCTGCAGCACGTCGCCGGCCTGCACCAACTGCATCTCGGCGAAGCTGGGCCCGCTGGTCGGCGTTCCCGAATCGAGACCGAGCGTCCGCCTCCATACGTCAACCCCATCAACCGTGATCCCGTAGCAGTAGCCCGCCTCCGTGTGAGAGCCGAGATACCGGCAGATGCACGGGACCTGCACGATCGAGTTCACGAGACCGAAGATCGCCTCGACGTCCTCGATCGGCACGACCTGCCCGAAGTGATCGCGCTTCAGTCGCTTCGTGACTCGACCCTTCACCATCCGCTGGATGAAGGGCGGCGCAGTCTCCAGACGGTCGAGCTGCTGGAAGCCGTCGCCGACCACCTCGCTGTTCAGCAGCATGTCCCTCACGATCTGCTGGCGGCGCGCGTCACTCAGCAGGTCGGCGCTGTAGTTCTCCGCCTGCAGGTACCACTTGCGGCCGTCTCCGTGCTTGTGGCAGAAGTCGCACATGGGCCCCTACTCCAGTGACAGGGCTATCGGCCGGCTGTCCGCCTCGCCGACCAGCACCGTGAGGTGTTGGGGTGTGACACGAATGATGACGTACTCGGGATCCTCGCGGCCGCCGGGGAAGTAGCGGACGAACTCCTCTTGCCAGAAGCGGTCGAGCACGGCCGGCTCCCTCGTGAGTTCGGCCTCCCCCTTCAGCATGGCCCATCCGTACCCGCCCTCCCCGAGGTTGGGCCAGTACACGGCTGCCTGTGCACTGGCCTCGATCTGGGCGCACTTGTCCATCGACACTCCGGTCGCGTAGTAGACGGTGAAGTCCTCCTCCACCGCCAGCGTCCCCATCGGCCGCGCCGCCGGGTAGCCGTCCAGGCCATTGGTGATCAGAATGGACACGGGCGCGCTCTTGATGGCTGCGTGAGCTGCAGCCAAGGCTTCGGCTCTATCCATGGCTCGTTCCCTCCTTTGCCGGCTCCGTAGCGCGCGGGCGATTGTCCGTCCAGGCGCCCGATCCCTTCTTCGGGCCTACAGCACCTGAAGCACAAGCGTCTGGTCGCACTGCCCGCGCTCGGGGATGGCCACACGGATCGTCACGCGGTACTCTCCCGGGGTCGGCGGCGTGCCTCTGATCACACCGGACGCCGCATCGATCGTGAGCCATTCGGGCGCTTCCGCCAGCGACCACTCGGGCTTCTCCTCGCTCCAGAACGCCGCGGAGTACTCATTCTGTCCGATGGTGCGACAGCGCAGGTCGCCGATGCTCCGGATCGTGGCCGGGCGATACTCCCAGACCTCGCCGACCTTCCCCGTCAGCAGCGGCCCCGTGTAGATGAGCGGGCGCGGCGCCGCTACGTAGTCCGACGGGCCGCTGCGGTTGCCCTTGCCATCGACGGCGACGACGCGGTAGAAGGCCCGGTTCGCATTTGTGAGCATGACCTCCGGGCCGATCACCGCGAGCGGCGTGTTAGTAACCTCCGCCACGAAGTTACTCGGGAAGTCCGGCGACCGACCGTCCTTCTGGTTGCCCACATTGACCTTGTACGGCTCGTCGCTGATCGAGAAGCCCTTCTCGTCGCTGCCGTAGACACGGTATGCGGTCGGGCGCCGGCCCCGGGCGTTCGCCTGCCAATGGAGCGTGTAGCCGTTGCCCACCGGCTGCAGCTCCAGGCTCTCTGGCACGCCCGGCCCCCGCGGCGTGAAGGACCAGGTCGCGGACCACGGCCCCCAGAGGCCCTTCGCGTCGCGGGCGCGCACGTGCCAGTAGTAGGTCTGGTCCGGGTTCAGCAAGCCCGCGTAGGGTGGCGAGTATGTCGCGGTCCCCCGGTTCGGCGTCCGCGCGATGAGCCGGTCGAAGTTCGGCGACAGCGCCCAGCGCATGTCGGCCCGGTTGCTGAGCTGGAAGTGGTAATCGGCGATGGCGTCGCCGTCGGGGTCGGTCGGCGGCTGCCACTCGAACGTCAGCTTCGTACCCTCAGCCTCGCCACCATCCTTCGGGTAGACTGGGACAGCCGACGCCGCGGGCGGCCGCGAGGACGACCTCTCGGCCCACGAGTGCGTGATCCGCACGCGGCGGGGGCCGGGCGATTGGTCGCTGTACGTGATTCGGTTCGTGCCCAGCATCAGCGCGGGAAGTGACAGCGGAGCCATCTGCAGGTCGTTCTCGATGAGCAACCCGTCGAGCCCGACGCGGTCCGCCGCACCTGCCGCCTGGATCTCCACACGCAGCATGCACGCATAGCGCGCTCGCTTCTCCGGCGGGAAGAACGGGTCAAGGTCGGCGGTGGTCTCGAAGGCGCCCGTCTCCCCCACCTCCGTCACCGGCGTCCACTCCTTGCCGTCGAAGGACAGGCTGGCGGCGATCCGATCCTCTCCCGAAGCCCTCAGGCCCCGCAGCTTCACCCGCCCGCCGACGATTGCGTAGGGCGTCCTGATCTCGACGGTGAACTGCGCCGGCCGGCCGGGGTCGCCGAGGTGCAGCCGCGGGCTGCGGGAGGTGAAGGTCGCGAGGTTCTCCTGGCTCACGAGGTTGCCCAGGAACGAGCGACGGATGAGGTTCGGCTCGTAGCGCCAGTACCCGTTGCCGTGCCGTGCCCACGCCGTCTCGCCCCAGCCGGTCAGCAGGCTCTTGCCCTCCCAGATGCCGTGCGCCTTCTCCCGGTGGTCCCAACGCCACTCGATGCTCTCGCCGGGCCGGAGGGTGAAGTCCATCGCGTGCCCGACATGCGACTGCCAGTCGCCCGTGCGGTCGTCGCCATCGTAGACGCAGAGCGACGCGGAGAACTCATCGGTCTCCCGGCTGTCGCCCGATAGAATCCCGTACGTATGGGTCCGCTTCATGAGGTCATGGTCGCGGACGATGTCGGCTTCCTCCGCAATCGTCTCATTGTCGCGCAGCAGGCAGATGATGTTCTCGTCACCGTCCAGCAGGTGCCAGTCACCGTCATAGAACACCTCGGTCGTGCAGTGCCCGTGCGGCCTCCCACGCCGCGTCTTGAAGCCCGCGGCACGCCACAGGTCCGCGATCACCTGCGCATCATCCCCGCAGAGCGTGTACCCGTAGACGTTGAAGACCTTCACCGGGTCCACGCACTCATCATCGCCCGTCGTCGCGTGGAAGCGATGGTGCTTCTCGAACTCCCAGATCCTCCGCGCGCTCGGCCTCCGAGGCGTTCGGCGAGAGGTCGCCCATGATCTCACCGACGACGTCCTGTACGGTGCGCCACCGGTGCTTTCCGTTCACCAGCAGCCACGGGTTCACCACCGGCGTCCCTCCCACGTTCTCCAGCCGCACGAACCGATTCGGTTCGAAGACCTGATCCCACGCCCCATACCCGATCGGGTCGCGCGTGCTCGGTCCATCCATCGTCCCGCCCATCTCGATGGCGTACTCGTGCGAGGTCGCCGCGATCGTCTCGACATGCTCGCGAGGGCGGTCCGTGGGGTCTGCGGCCGGGAGCGCAAGTGCCCGGCCCAACGTCACCCCGAGGAGTGAAAGCAGCCCACAGGACATTGGAGTCACCTCCGCGTGCGGCTGAACGTGGTTCCCTGCCCTGCACGTCAAGGCCTCGCCACGCCGTCGAGGATGTCCGGGGGTGCTGCGTGGGCGCAACGCGATCGTGAGGTCTCTGGCATGCACGGGGATCAGGGCGGCGGCAAGCGTCAGTCAGCCCAGACGGCCTGCGACTCACGAGGGGTAACCGTGACGATGAAGCCCACATCCAGCAGTTCGTCGGCGGTCAGGTCACGCCGAAGGGCTTCCCAGAGCATCTGCTGTCGTTGGAGCTGGGTCCGTCCGGCGAAGCCGTCCCAGACGAGGACCCCTCCCACGCGGCTCTCGCGCGTCGGGCGGCCCAGGTCGCTGATCTCCGCCTGCGGGAAGCTGCGCTGCAGGAGGTCCTTGAGTTGCCTTACCCTAAGCCGTGCGGTTGTCGACGCCATGACTGCCTCCCATGCACGATGATCTCAACCGCGGCCTCCACAATCTGCTCGCTGCTGTACCGCAGCGCCTTGGCCTTGCCGACGCGTGGATCGAGGCCGACGTCCTCCTGAAGCCATCGCCGCAGCCCAACCTCATCACGGAACCGGTGGCTGTTCAGCCACCTGGCCTCGACCACACCGAGGGCCGCACGCGCTGCGACTTGCGTCTCATCCGTGTTGGGCAAGTAGTCGAAGAACGGCGCCTCATTGCACAGACGCCTCAGCGCGTGCCCCGCGTAGAACTTGCCGGGGTTGCGCCGACCCCAGTACGCCCGCAGGACGCACTCGACGGCCACCCCGGCAACGTAGTGTGCGGCCCCGTAGCGCCCGGCCTCATGGAGCCGCTGGGCATCCAGGACCCGCTCCTCAGCACACCGGAGGTAGGCCTCAGGGGAAACCACCGTGTACTGCTTCTCATCCGTCGGCAAGCAGACGTCTCCCACGCTTCCTTGGCCGTGGCCGCCGGCGCTGTCGCAGCGCCCGTGCCCATTATACGTGCCCCCGACACTGTGCGTCAACGACACTCGCTGGGAGGCCATCCCGCCGGTACGGCCCTGCTGAAGGCCATCCTGGCAGACGGCGGGAAATGGACTCAGGCAGCTACAGGTCGCCCCAAGTTCCTGACCCGGAGGGATCGCCGTGAGCAAGATCGGCATCGGCGTACTGAGCTATGCGCATGGACACGTGAACGCGTACTCGGCGGAGATCAAGGGCTTCGAGGATGCGGAGCTGATCTCGGTCTGGGATGACAACCTGGAGCGCGGCAAGGCGAACGCCGACAACTTTGGCGCCGCGTTCAAGCCGCACCTGGAGGATGTGCTGGATGATCCGGCGATCGAGCTGGTCATCATCGCGAGCGAGACCAACAAGCACGCG
>Ga0194110_10000839_pt1 | contig 39506 bp, 37 predicted proteins | sample TA2Kig1200mmetaG_FD_146192 | JGI IMG/M metagenome (GOLD analysis project Ga0194110, IMG submission 146192) | Freshwater microbial communities from Lake Tanganyika, Tanzania - TA2015032 Kigoma Deep Cast 1200m | ecosystem: Environmental > Aquatic > Freshwater > Lake | place: Tanzania: Lake...
TAGGCTGCGTGAGGAGCTCGAGTAGAGCATCTACCCTTTACGCAACCTGAAAGGTTGCGGCTACTACCAGAAAAAGCTGCCCCGAAGGGGCCACCTCTTCCGGGCGAAGTCCCGGAAGAGGCGTAGAAACTTATTGGGAGAAAATCACAATCTTTGGAACGTCAATCCCGAACAGTCTTATCATGAAACGTCTACCTTAAATTTGTGGAGGTCAAAGTAGATGCAAGGGCATTATTCGGGGAACACTTCTCCACTGGTTTCCGTGGTCATTTCAACGCGAAATCGCCCTCACTTAGGTGTTCGGGCTGTGAAAAGTGCCCTCATCCAGACTCTCAATGCGATTGAAGTCATTGTCATCATAGATGGCCCTGATGAAGAGACTCTCAAAGTTCTTCATCGGATCGAAGATATTAGATTGCGAGTAAAAATGTTGCCCATACGGGTTGGAGTAGGAGAGGCTCGTAATGTTGGAGTGAATGAGGCCCAGGGTAAATGGATAGCCTTATTAGATGATGACGATGAATGGCTTCCCCAGAAACTCAAAATTCAATTTCATACATTACAATATTCATCCTATCTTTTTCCAATAATTTCCTGCCGGTTTATCGCCCGGAGTGAAGAAGGAGACCTCATTTGGCCTTTAAGATATCCAAAACCAAATGAACCTCTGAGCGAATATCTATTTTGCCAGAGGGGCCTTTTTGGGGGTGAAGGATTTGTGGCCATGCCTTCCATCTTAACAATAAAAGAGATCTTACAACGGGTACCTTTCGAAAGGGGCCTTGGGCAACATCAAGATTGGGATTGGCTTCTTAGAGTGAATAACATAGAAGGGGTGGGTATTAAATTTGTTCCCGGAAATGAACCATTATTCATCTGCTATATGGAAGAGAATCGCACTAAGATGTGGAACACAACGGATTGGCATTATTCACTATCCTGGGCTAAAGCCCACAGGGACTTTCTGACACCACGGGCCTATACTTCTTTTGTCTTAACCCGGGTAGGTGTCCATGCTGCTCGAACAAGAGATTGGAAGGCATTCTGGTTACTTCTTCGGGAAGCATTCCGGCATGGCAAACCAAGATTAATTGACATCTTTGCCTATACTGTTATTTGGCTGATTCCGCAAAAACTACGGCAGCGAATGGTTATCTTTTTTAAGGGAAAAGCGGTTCAGTAAAAGCAAACTTTTGCAAATCGGATCTTTATCTGTCGAAAAGATGGAATATCCCCTGATCACCATCGTGATTTCCACCCGTAATCGAGGTGACAGGATCGTTAAGACGGTCCAGACAATTTTTGAGAATGAATATCCTCATTTTGATCTAAGGGTCATCGATCAGAGTGAGGATGACTTGACAGAGACTTTCTTACGCCGATTTAGGGGTGATCCTCGGTTTCATTATTTAAGAACAGCCCTCAAGGGGCTTTCTCTTGGACGTAATTTGGGAATACGAAACACTCAGAGTGAATTCATTGCGCTCACCGATGATGACTGTGAGATACCGACTAATTGGCTACGGGAGTTAGCGTCAGCTTTTTCAATGGATAGTCGAATAGGGATTATTTTTGGGAATGCCATGCCAGGTTATCACGATCAAAAAAAGGGTTTTATTCCAAGCTATGTAAGAAAAGAGCCTTTTCTCGCTCGCAGTATCTTTGAAAAAAATCGAGTAGAGGGTATTTCCGCATGCATGGGATTGAGACGGAGTGTATGGCAGGCTCTTGGTGGTTTCGACGAAATGCTGGGAACAGGCGCACCCTTCAGGTCAGCCGAAGATACTGACTTCACCATCCGGGCATTACTTGCTGGCTATTTCGTCTATGAGACGCCTAATATCCATGTCATCCATCAAGGATTTCGCACATATGAACAAGGTCATAATCTTATTGCCGGTTATTTATATGGGATAGGGGCGATGTTCTTCAAACACCTTAAATGTAAGCACTGGTCAGTGATTCATCTCTTATTTCATCTCATGTGGCGATGGGCTTTTGAACGTCCAGTAGTTGATTTTGGCTATCTCCCGTCCAGGTGGTTGAGGCTGGCAGCGTTTGTCAAAAGGTTCATGAAAGGAGCTATTACCCCTATTGACAAAACAAAATGCCATTATATCCAACGGAACAAACGATCTTGAAACAATCCTTCACTTTGAAAGAATACACTATTGATATCGTTCATCTTATTGAAAGTTCTTTTATTCTCTTCCATGTGTGCTTAATCTGTTTAGCATATTGGGGGGAGCGTAGTCTATAAACTTGTTATAGGCTTCGATCGCCTCTCTAAAGCGACCCATATCTTCAAGAACTAAGACTTTGTTAAAGTAGGCCTCGAAATACCCTGGATTGATTTCAAGGGCTTTATTGAAATCTGAGAGGGCCTCCTTATATAGGCCTTTGATATAGTAAGCATTACCTCGATTCGAATATGCAACCTCATACCTTGGGTTAAGAGCAAAAGCTTTATTGAAGTCGGAGATCGCTTCATCATAAACGCCTTTACCAGCATAGGCGTTTCCCCGGTTATTGTATATGGAGGAGATTTTCTCCTTGCTCGGGTTCATATTTAATGCTTGATCAAAGTCCGAAATGGCCCTGTCGTACTCTCTTCTGTTCAGAAATGCAGTTCCCCGATCGATGTAAGCAATTGCGATATGAGGATAATTTTTTAAAACATCACTCCATAATGTAATACTATCTTTCCAAACGTGGAATCTCTCATATGTTAAAAAGGAGAATATCCCCACAATCCATATCAAAATTATTGAGAGAAAAGCTTTTATTGCTTTTGAGCTTCTGACCTTCCAATGATAACCCCAGGAGACGCCCAGACCGGCAATATAAAATATCCCTATGGACGAGATGTACGTATAACGATCAGCGACGATTTTGAGGGGAAGAATAGGAAGGAGGGAAATGAAGAAAAAAAGGATACCAAAAGTAATCTTTTTATTATATTTGCTTAGAATGATCCCTCCAATTAAAAGTCCCAAGATTAAAGATAAATAAACATAAGACAATGGAGGATTACTCTCTTTTATGAGCGGATAGAGGCAGGAGAGTTTGATAGGTAAGAAGAGTTTTGAAAAATAGAAGACCAATACCTCGCTCGCGATCAATATGTTTTCAAAAAATGAAAGTGAGGATTTTTGGCCTGTTGTTCCGGGCGAGTCCTTTGCAAAAAAGGCGATGATTCCAAACAGAAGGGCGATGAGTAAAAAGGGAATTTTCTCCAAGAGGATCTTCTTATCTAATTTTCGATTAAGGAGATAATCAAATAGAAATAATATCATGGGAAGAGTGACGGCCATCGATTTTGATAAGAGGGAGAAGAGAAATAGGAGAAAGGAAAGGTAATAATAATTTAATCCGCTGGTTTTTTGATAATAGAGATAACTGACCATCGATCCAAGAAAGAAAAGGGAATAAAGCACATCTTTCCTCTCGGAAATCCATGCCACAGATTCCACGTGGAGAGGATGGATTGCAAAGAGGATGGCCACCACGAGAGAAGTCAGATTTCCCCCTCCAATCATTAATATCACCCAAAAAATAAGCAGACTATTAAATATGTGGAGGATAAGGTTTGTGGTATGGTAAGCAGAAGGGTTTAACTCAAAGAATTGATATTCCAATAAGTAAGATAAGAGGGTTAATGGGTGATAATGTCCCATATAGAAACTGCCGAAAATTGTTTTGATGTTCTCCCAGGATGGATTCGTGAGGGTTCTGTTTTCGGTCACATATTGAGGATCATCCCAATTGACAAAATCATTCTTGAGAGAGGGTAGGAAAGATAAAAAGGTGATGATTAAAATGAGACCGATGGAAACGGGAATCTCATATTTCTTACCCTCTTTTTTTCTTTTTAATCCCATTGCTCCAATTCTTTTTGGACTTTTTTTCTCATTCGTTTCTGGGTTGAACGAATTTCCTTCCCCTTTTTCCTTCTTTCAATGGCTTTCAATGGAATGGAGGTGGGTATTCGAGGTTTCCTTACCTGATTTAACTTAATCAGGCGTTCTCGGAGCCTTTCAAAAGCAAGTTTCAGATTTTGTGCCTGAGATCGGTGTTCAGTGGCGATCACAGTCAAACCGGAAGGGAGATGCTTCAGACGAACAGAGGTCTCTGTTTTATTCTTCCTCTGGCCACCCGGACCCCTCGAGCGATAGGTCTCAATGATGACCTGTTTTTTGAGGACTTCAAGATCCGTATTGAATCGTTTTTGCATGGATCTCATCTCTTTAAATTACAAATCACGTAACACTTTAGCGCTTTGAAAAAGGGAATAGTCCCATTGTCTACCAGGCCTGTCATTCCTGCGGAAGCAGGAATCCAGATCTTACCCTTACCGCCCTGGATTCCCGTTCCCCGATTAAAGACTTCGAGGACAAGTTTCACGGGAATGACACTAAAGGGGAGACACCCAAAGGAATTTTTTAAAGCACTAAAGTGTTACCAAATCACAAATCCCTGCCTGCGGCAGGCAGAAGTGAGGGGGTTCCATTTAACCAAAACGGCCAGTGATGTAATCTTCTGTCCGTTTATCTTTTGGCCGAGTAAAGATTTGATAAACGGATTCTTCTTCGATTAGCTCACCATTTAAAAAGAATCCTGCCCGGTCAGCCACCCTGGAAGCCTGCTGAATGTTATGGGGGACCAAAATGATGGTCAAATTTTCTTTTAATTTAATGAGGGTCTCTTCGATGCTCATTGTAGAGATGGGGTCCAATCCCGAACAGGGCTCATCAAGTAAGAGGATTTCTGGTTCCAGGGCCAGAATCCGTGCGATACAGAGACGCTGTTGTTGACCACCGGAGAGTCGAAGAGCGGAGGTGTTAAGACGATCCTTGACCTCCTCCCAGAGTACAGCGGATCGCAGTGCCTTTTCGACAATCTCATTCAACTGTTTTTTTTGTTTAGTACCTCTCAGTTTAGGCCCATACGCCACATTATCGTATATAGATATGGGAAGAGGTGTGGGCAGGTCGAAGACCATCCCGACACGCCTTCTCAAGTCAGTGAGACTCAGTTTTGGGTCATAAATATCTTTTCCATCTATCAGAATGGTTCCTGTATGCCTTGCCCCGAAAATCATATCGGTCAGGCGATTGAGGCTTTTGAGAAGTGAAGTTTTTCCACTTCGGGCTGGGCCAAAGATTGCGAAGATCTGTTTAGATTTGATATCAAGATTGATATAGCTCAGGGCTTGAAAGGAGTCGTAATAGAAGTTGAAATCTTTGATGACGATCTTATTCTCTTGAGACATAGCATCCCCTCAGGTTCGATGACGGATATATCGGTTCAACAACCAATTGGCTACCGTATTGATGAACAGGACGAGCAGGATAAGGACTGCCCCTGTCCCATACGCCATCTCCATAGAGATCCCTTCTCGAGCAAGGATATAGAAATGGACGGACATGGTCCGGGTAGGTGAGAACAAGGAGGTAGGCATCGCAAGAGAAGAACCGGCAGTGAGGATGACCGCAGCCGTCTCTCCAATGCTACGACCAATGCTCAAAATGATTCCGGTAATGATTCCAGGAAGAGCATTGGGAAGGATAGCACGGGTAACGGTCTGCCACTTTGTTCCACCCAATGAGTAACTGACTTCACGGTAGGAGTTGGGAATTGCCTTGATCGCTTCTTCGGTTGTGCAGATGATAGTTGGCAAGATCATGGCAGCCAGTGTTAGACCACCGGATAAGATAGACCAACCCATATTAAGGTAAATGACGAAAAAGACGAACCCAAATAATCCAAAGATGATGGAAGGTACACCTGCTAAACAGTCCGTCCCAAAACGGATGATACGACTGATACGACTCTCACGAGTATATTCTATCAGGTAGATGGCTGTTCCTATACCCAATGGTGTCGCAAAGATAATTGCCACAGCCGTCAAAGCTATGGTTCCGATGATGATAGAGAAGATACCGCCTTCACGCCCCATGCTTCGAGGAGAGTCGAAGAAGAAATGGGGACGAAGGGTAGGAAGGCCTTCTCCCAAAATCTGAAGAAGGATGAGAATCATCACTGTAATGGTCGAGATGGCAGACACCCAAATAAAAACTTTTGCAATGTTCTGTGTCAGATATCTTGTATGATGGAATATCAACGACTTCTCCTTCGTGAGAGGATGATGGCCAAAGAGTTGAGAATCATGATAATGAAGAAGAGGACAACCCCTGTGGCAAAGAGGGCCTGACGATGGTCGCCTGAGGCATAGCCCATTTCAATTCCGATGTTCGTTGTCAATGTCCTTGCGGAATCCAGGAAGGAGGAAGGCATCTTGACAGCATTTCCCAGGATCATGATCATGGCCATTGTCTCGCCAATCGCACGGCCCATACCAAGGATGATACTGGCAACAATCCCTGACTTAGCTGCTGGGATCAGTACTCGCCATATCGTTTGCCAGTGCGTTGCACCTAAGGCAAGGGCTCCAGCCTTATAGGAAGGGGGAATAGCCCTCAAGGAATCTTCTGAAATGCTAATGATCGTTGGGAGGATCATGAACCCCAGGATAATGGCCCCGGAGAGAATGCTTAGGCCAGGTCCTCCTAAGAAGTTCCGAACAAGGGGGACGAGGACGACCAGTCCCCAAAAGCCATAGATAACTGATGGAATGGCAGCCAAAAGTTGAATCGCAGGTCTCAGCCACATTGCTACTAATGGAGGAGTCCATTCGCAGAGGAAAATGACGCAGGATAAACCCAAGGGAATACCGATGATTAGGGCTCCTATGGTTACCCAGAAGGAACCGACGATCATAGGAAGGATACCAAAAGATCCCTGGCTCGGAACCCATCGTTCTCCAAGGATAAATTTGAGAGGACCTACCTTGCCGATCAGGGGAACTCCTTCCTCAAAGATAAAAAAGGCGATCAAGCCAAGGATTGAGATTGAGGAAAAGGCAATCAATAGAAGAGTCTTTTCAATGGCCTTCTCTTTTATTTCCATATTCATCTCACCCCCACCCCTCCCTCCCCCCTCTGAGGGGGAGGGTGAGGGTGGGGGGTCATTATAATATTCATTCTCCCGAAGGCTTACGGATGGTCACTAACCCTTCCTTTGCAAGCATCTCCTGAGCCTCCGGGCTCAAGACGAATTCTAAAAAGGTATTTACTTCTCCCTCAGGCCTACCATAGAAAACGAAAAGGAAAAGCCGAACTAATCGATATCGATGATGTGCAATGTTTTTCAAATTAGGTTCCACACCCGAAATCTTTAAAGCCTTTACCTTTTCATTGACAAGTCCTAAAGAGATATACCCAATGGCATTTGGATCGCTTGCTACCACCTGACGGATGGCACCGTTAGAATCTTGGACTAAGGACTCAAGGCTAATCTCTTCCTTTCCCATAACCATCTTCTGAAAGGCCTCTCTTGTTCCTGACCCTTCTTCTCGGGTCACAAGAACGATGGGACGGGAGTGGCCCCCTACCTCACTCCAATTTTTAATATTTCCTGAAAAGACCTTCCTTATTTGGGCTAAGGGGAGGTCATCCAAAGGATTTTTTGGATTGACAATGATCGCAATGGCATCCCTTGCAATCGTCACGGCATAAAGATCTTTTTCTTCCTCCATGAGGGAGCGGGAAGACATTCCAATGTGTGCGGTACGGGTTCGGACGGCTTCGATTCCAGCGGTAGACCCACCCCCTTGGACATAGATATGGGATTGAGGATGGCGAATCATATATTCCTCTGCCAACAATTCTGCAAATGGTTCCACTGAAGTCGATCCAGCCACGGTAATCCCAGCCTTTTGCCTCTGGCAACCCACACATGAAAGGATCAGAAGTAAAGGTAGAAGGAATAATAAAGTTTTTGGATTCACATACATTGGTTTAATTCCATCCCTATGGAATGATGGGATATTGGAATATTGTCTTTTTTTAACTCATCATTCCACTATTCCAGTATTCCAATCTTCTTGTCAGTGTGATGATTATCCATACTTTCCTGTGACATAATTTTCAGTTCGATGGTCTTTGGGCCGAGTGAAAATGTCTCCAGTGGGGCCATATTCCAACAATTCCCCTAAGAGGAAAAAACCTGTCCAATCAGAAGTACGAGCTGCCTGCTGCATATTATGGGTTACGATGACGATCGTGTAATTCTTCTTTAGCTCCTGCATCAATTCCTCAATTTTGAGCGTGGCCAGAGGATCAAGGGCAGAACAAGGTTCATCCATAAGGATTACTTCCGGTTGAACCGCCAACACACGAGCGATACAAAGACGCTGTTGTTGTCCTAAGGTAAGGTCCAACGCATTCTTATGGAGTTTGTCTGATACCTCTGACCAGAGCGCTGAATCTTTGAGACTCCGCTCAACCCTCTCTTCAATCTCTCTCCTCGAATGGATCCCCAGTACCTTTGGGCCAAAGGCAACGTTTTCGAAGATACTTTTGGGGAATGGGTTAGGCCGTTGAAAGACCATCCCAACCCTCTGCCGAAGGGAGACGACATCCATATCTGAGTGATAGATATCCTGACCATCGAGCCTAACCCGTCCTTCGGTTCGGGTGTGGGGAATGAGCTCGTTTAATCGGTTGAGGGTTCGAAGAAATGTCGTTTTCCCACAACCTGAAGGGCCAATCAATGCAGTGATCTGACAGGTTCTAATCACGATATTGATATCTTTAAGGGCCTGGATAGAACCATAATAAAAATTAAGCCCATTGGTTTCCATTTTAACAGAAGGGATTGATTCTTTCATGAGAATGCTTTTCGTCGATTTAAAATGAATGGATTTATTGATACTTCGACGGCGCCAAACCCCGTCCTTTAAGACGGGGTCAAAAGCGCCGCTCAGTATCAACCCTGAGCCCTCGGCCTGAGCTCGGGCCGAAGGCAAACCCCGGGCTTTAGACCGGGGATAGTCGAAGGGTTGATTTGAAATTACCAGATTATGATTTTTCGATCAAGGGTTTTTAATATCTCGGGATGAATTCCTCTGAAGGGTTGCCAAGATTTTAATGAAGATTTAAAATTTAATATCAATTTAATGGTTTGAAATAAGTCTTTTAAAATCCCTCCCAACCTCCCTTTGACAAAGGGAGGGGAAAATATTTCCCCCTTTTGACAAAGGGGGGATTAAGGGGGATTAGATAACCTTTTTCAAAGAGCTAAAATGATACAAAATTTAATATAGCTTAGGAAGGGCGAGGTAAGATGAGCAAGGTTTCTATCAGATTGTCGGATAGGGATTTGGAGTTCCTGGTTGAGACTGTCCATCCTGAGGTAATAGATAAGCTTAAACTCAGGCAGATTCTTAAGGAGGATGAAGGATTTAGAAATAAATTCATTACAGATGAAAAGGTGTTTAGAAGGCTGATGGACGATGAGGAGATATTCTTGAAAATCTCTCCCACACTTTTCTTTGAAATTCTTCTAAGAAAGGTGGCCAATGATCTGAAAAAAGTCAGCTACACACTTGAAAAAACCAGCACCATGAAGATTCCGGTATTTGATACGAAGGTTATGGTGGGGTTTTTAACTAAGGAATCCCTTTTCGATTATCTTGCCCACATGCTTTCATCCTTCACAAAAATTGAGAACTACATGATTTGGTTTAAAACGAAAACGGGGGTATTGCAAAAGATTCAATTCAATGACTTAGACATTTTCAGCCTCATGGATTTATGCGAAGTAGTAGAGGAAGAGCACAGGATCGGTTTTTACAAAAGGATTGCTGATATCTGTCTTTTTATATTAGGTATATTTCCGGACTATGCTGAGCGTGAATATCGTTATCCCTCTTCAGGGCAGGTAAGGCTTAGGTTTTGCGGAAAGGGAAGGATCAGTCCCGAGGAGTACGAAAAAGAAGGCCGAAATTTCTATAAATTGGCTGCGGAACATAAGTCAGCAAAAGAGATGGATCTCTCGGAGGTCTTCTGGGCCCTTCATGAAAATTTTCATAAGGCAAAGAAGCCATTGAATTTCATTGCCGAGCATTATCTTCAATATAAGAGATATAAAATGTTTTTCTAACTAATACAAATGCAACAAATTATTATACCCCCACCTTCCCCCTCAAGAGGGGAGGGTGGGGGTAATGTCAAAATATATAATGCAATAGTATTAATTTAATCCTTAATCTAAAAAATTCATCGGGCCATACATATCCTTTCTCTAAGAAAAAAATAAACCGTCCTGTCTCCGTTTTCCATCCTAAGCCAATGTCCTTCTTGGCCAAAGTATTTTACTATCCCTTATATCCACCACGCCGTTGTAATTTATCCTCACCTCGGGGAGAAAATCATTAGGTAAGAACAGTAAGGTGAATAGCGGGTCTTGAAATGGATAACCTCTCCTAAATAAGAATCCTTGTAATTCCCTGTCTTTTTCAGCTAATTTTTGCATTGGTGCATCTGACATGATGCCGCCGAGTGGGAGAGGAAATTCGTAATGAATCTTACCATTCTCGTAAGCTACAATCCCTCCCTTCATTTCGAGTACGCGGTTTACGGCGGCACTCATTGCCTCTGGGTCACGCCCTATGACCAAGATTTCAACAGCCGTATTGAATGAGGAGGCAAGGCCCTGGACTCCATCGCCAAAACCCTGGAGAATCCCATTCGTCACCCATCCTCCATCCCGGCTTAGCAATGCTGAAAAGCAAAATCCATCTCTTGTATTTAGATTCAAAAACTCATCCTCTACCTCAAACTGAACCCACTCTTTGCGAGTAATCACCGAACTTATGAGTTTAATGGTCGGAAAATTCACGTTTCTATGATTAAAGGGTATTTTGAAAAAGTGGCCTTTCGCTTGCCATGTTTGTTTTGAGAATGAGGATTTTGGAAAAAATCTTCCCCAATTTACCTTGGGAAATGGCTCAATGAGGACCCCATTTTCTGCCACGATTCGGCCTTTGGAGATGACCATCTCAGGGTTAGGAAGAAGTAAGTCTTTCAAGATAAGAATATCAGCGTACCTTCCGGGGGCAATCGCTCCAATCTCGTGCTCGAGACCAAAATAAACAGCAGGGTTGATGGTCACCATTTTATATGCAGAGATGGGGTCTATACCCTCCCTGATTGCGATTTTTATAAGATTGTCGGTCACTCCAAATCGTTGATAGAATTCTGGTGTTGAGCTATCCGTTGTTAACATTATTCGATCTGTTAATACCCTGCTTTCCACAACGGTCTTAAGAAGATTACTCAAATCCTGCCTGAGTGAACTTTCTCTCAACATGACGTAAAGGCCGAGTCTTAACCTGTCGAGAACCTCTTCACCATTTATACTCTCATGACAGGACTCCACTCCGACCCGGGAGATAATATTTAAGTCTTCATATTTGGCCCCTGCGGTGTGACCGTCAATCCTTTTTTTGAGCCTCTTTGTCCGGTATATTAATTCCATAATTTTGGGGTTTCCTTTCAACAACTCTGGCCATCTTGTGATCTCTCCGAGAGACTGGACAGCTTGATTTTCTAAAAGCCTCTCCAAATGATCTACTGAGTAGATTTCATCTTCTCTCTCCATAGGAGTTTGCGGCATTGCTCTACAGGACCAGAGGAACTGAATGGGCATAGGCGAAAGGATATCCATAAATGCTTCAAAAAGATCCACGCCCATTAAGATGTAGAACATCAAATTATCACAAACAAGGGTCGTGGTTCCCAGACGGCATGCCTCTTCACCGAATGATATTGGGTTGTAAATCATCCATGGGTGGAAATGGGGGTCAATATAACCAGGCACTAAAACCTTATTCTCCGCATCTAAAATCATGGTGTCATTTCCAACCATGTCTGAACGAGGCCCGACATACCAGATTCTTTTCTCTTTTATGGCAACGTTCATCTTTAGCAGTTCACCTGAATATACATTGAGAGCCGTCCCGCCCTTTATAAAAATACCCATTTGTTCTTTTGGGGGTTCAGCGTATTGGGTTTGAAGACCAGGTTTCTTGACCTTCATGGATTTGGTTAAAATGATGGGAATTCGCTCTTACCTAAATTGAGCGATTTTTCTTGACGATCATCAAAAGAAGTATTGAAATAAATGCATCACAAATTATCATATCTATTCACCCAAAAGGTGAAATAGAGGTTTGTCATTCCTGTGAAAACAGGAATCCAGTTCTTAATGGTTCCCTGCTTTTACAGAGCCTGCCCCGTACTTGTCGATTAGACCCGACCACGGGATACGGAGGACGAGTTCTGGATTCCCGCTGGAGTTTACCCCGTACTTGTCGGAGCGACCCTCTGCGGAGACCCGCACCGGGATACGGGGCGGGAATGACAAAGATGGATGCTCGAATTATAGAATCGCTCAATTTGGGTTTTATATAAGAAAAAATGGAGTTAAATGTCAAGCAAAAGAGACTGCAAGACGTAACCCTCATTTTTCCGTGGCCCAATAGGGTAGAATGAGTTGAATGAGGGTCAGGTTTTTAATTTTGATGTTTATAAAACATCAAAAGGCAAGACTTGACCCCAATTGCACTTGAGATATCAAATCGCCTACGATTTTAATACCAACCAATTTATTAAAAGCCGGTCTGAGCATTATTGAACCTTAAGCACCCTTTTTCAAAGGATCATAAAGAAGTGATTCGGGCCCGGGGATTGCATCTTTAAAATTCATTTTAGGCTTGTTATCCTCACCTTCTCAATAAACTCCTTGACATCGATGATCTTGATCCCATGAAACCGTTTGAGGTTTCTGAGGTGGGGGTCACGGGAGACGATGAAGTCAGCTTTGGCTTCCATCGCACAGGCAAGAAACATATCATCACTTGGATCATCGGTAATCTTACGCAGGCCATATTGAGCCTTTGTGAGTAATGCATGTTCCATGATCATGCCGATAAACTCATCGATATCGTCTTTAGACGCGTCGAACTGTTTTAAGATTCGGGGGTAATGAAGCACTCTGTAGAGTTCGGCCATAATCTCCTTTGAAGTCACCAGCGTGAAGGCCTCATCCGCAATCATATCCCTGAGTTCTCTGGCCAGTTCCCCCTTTGGGAATGCCACACTAACCATCACGCTGGTATCGATGACCGCCTTAAGCACGGGCACGCCCTTTTGCCCTAACCGAGGCTACCGCCTCATCGATCACCTTATCGATTTCCTCCTGGGAGTAGTCTTTGGCCCCTTTTGCAAGTCTGTCCGTAATCTCCCTGAACCTTTGAGACCAGGACTTCTCGGCTTTCGGTCTCATCATCTTCTCAACTTGATGTTTCACAATAATTCCCTCCAGTATTCTTTTAACGGCCTGTCTTTCCTCTTCGTCCAGAGCGGAGATCATCTCGAACTGTTCTAAAAGCTCCCGGTCCATTACCTTGCTGGCTGCGATCCCCGTGGCCTTATCAAAAACCATCTCATCTATGGAAACTCCAAGGGCCTTGGCCAGTCGAGCGATCACCTCCAGCGTAGGGGAGGACTTATCCGCTTCATATCGTCTGATTTGGGAGATCGCCACACCACTTTTTCTCACCAGGTCTTCCTGGGTCAAGCCTTTTTCTTTTCTGAATCTTGATAGATTTCTACCAAATGACATAGAAAACACCTCCTCTTGGATACCTTGCTTACGATCGCATTTTAACACACGGTTTTTAGAACCCCTGCCCGAGGATTTGATGGGTCGATAAAAAGGGCTTGACATGTAGATACCTTTTATGATATTAAATATACCTAATCAAGTATTATAAATATTTTTAGTCTAAAGTCAAGATTTTTCTCTTAACAGGAGTTTTCAGATGAGGGTCAGCAAGGAGGAGATCGAGTTGATCAAAAGGGAGCATGATCCCATGATGAGGGTCAGTGATGATGGTCAGGTCTTTAATCTTGATGTTTATGAAACATCAAAAGGCAAGACTTGACCCCAATTGCGAATATTTTATCAACCTCTAAATGCGATCCCAACACAACCGGACACCAGTTACACCTACGATGTTGACAATCGAATGCTGACTGCTGGAAGTACAACCTTCAATTATGACAATAATGGAAATCTGATAACAAAAACATCAGAAGGAAACGTTACCAATTATTCGTGGGACTTTAATGATATGTTAACCCAGGTGACCAATGGCTCAAATACTTACATTTACCGATATGATGGACTGGGAAGCCGAATGGCAAGAATTGAGAATGGTACTGAGACAAGGTATGTAGGAGGTTTGGCGGAGACTGACGCCAGTGGAAATATTACAGCTTATTATGTTTACGGATTAGGATTAATCTCCAAGATCACACCTTCTAATGAGGCATACTATTACCATTACGATGGAATTGGCAGCACCGTAGGAATGAGTGATTCATTAGGAGCCATGGTCAACAAATACGCTTACGATGCCTTTGGAAAAGTCTTGAACGAAGAGGAAACAATCCCTAATCCCTTTAAATATGTGGGGCAGTACGGGGTTATGGATGAGGGAAATGGACTGCTTTATATGCGAGCGAGGTATTATGACCCTGAAGTAGGGAGATTCATCAGCAAAGATCCCATTGGGTTCCTGGGAGGGGACATTAATCTCTATCCCTATGTCGCAAATAATCCGGTGAATCTAATCGACCCAGAGGGGACAAAAGCATTCTTGTACCATTTTATAGATGGATACAGGGTAGGACGCTTAGAGGGGAAAGGTATATGGGAAAGCCTTAAATTTGGAAACGAGGTTATGCAAGTAGATAGAGGCGAAAATGCAGATAATCCGAGGCTGCATGCAAATGCTGCTTTCCGGGGGGAAAGCCCAGCGGAAGCAATAGCTGCAGCTAGCCAATTGGCAAGAAAAAATTGGAATGAAGGTAATAAGGCGCTTGCAGTGCATGCATGGGGAGACATTGGCACGGAAAAAGGGGTATACTACCCTGGCTTTTCAAATGACCCCATTGCCAGCGCTTGGCACATGATAAAGGATGTTTTTAAGTGGGGCTCATTTAAACGAGATATAAAGTCAAATTTGGGATGTGGAAAATAGAAATCGCAATATAAACTTTGAATATGTATGCGCTATGTATAGAAACGAGCATCAAAAGATGATTTGTGAAAAGTTTAAAGAGGTAAAAAATGAAGATAATAATCCCATTAATCATGTTTTGTGCAATATCCTCGATTTCCACAAACGGGTATGCTGCTGATATGGCGTTGAATCCGGAAACAATTGCTGGCTATGCCCCGCCCGGGCCCAATGAGGTGCAAATTGCTTTTTCTGGCGTAGATATGCCATTAGGGAGGATACTTTTGATCCGTAAAAATTCGAAATACTGTGCCGTGAAGTTCACTAGGTTTTGGACCGAAAAAGACGGAAAAGAGAAGTTTGCCACCTATGAAGTTTATTATAAGGAAGATGGGATCGGTGATTTTTCGAATAAGAATTTGAAAGTTATAAAAGAAAAGGCTTCTCTTCTTCCACCCCGTGGGCCATTCTATCCTCTGAAATGGCAGCCTGGAAATCCAGAGATTAAATGTAGGTCACTCAGACTTGCATGGGATTATAAAGGTTTTGTATGTTTTTTTGAGCGAAGGGATTCCCCCGGAGAATATGGCATTGAGCTTGCGCCCACTAAGTGGGCGGATATTTCACAGGTAAATGTCTTAGATACACGACTAAAATGGTATCGATATGATACAAAAAGGAAGAGAATGAATATTCCTATAGACCAATTGTGGGATGACAAATAGTAAAGCCAGTGGGGTATTAGGGGTCTACACTCTTGAAAAGAGGTTTAAGAAATATCTCGGAGGGTTAAAGGGAAAAGGATAATGAGTGAATAGTGTAGACCTGAAACCTTCCTTTCCAATGATCTTAACCCAAGTGGCCAATGGTGGAAATACTTATGTTTACAGATACGATGGTCTTGGAAGTAGGGTAGCGAGAATCGAGAATGGTACTGAGACAAGGTATGTATCTGGCTTGGCGGAGGCTGACGCAAGTGGTAACATCACCGCTTACTATGTTTATGGGTTGGGGCTAATTTCAAAAATTACCCCATCAGGTCAGGCATATTACTATCATTATGATGGGATTGGAAGCACCGTCGGAATGAGTGATTCATTAGGAAACATGGTCAATAAATACACTTATGATGACTTTGGAAAGGTTTTGAACAAAGAAGAAACAGTCCCCAATCCCTTTAAATATGTGGGGCAGTATGGGGTTATGGATGAGGGGAATGGACTGCTTTACATGCGCGCGAGATATTACGATATGGAGATTGGGAGATTCATCAGCAAAGACCCCATTGGATTCGCAGGAGGGTTAAACCTATATTCATATGTCGGGAATAATCCAATTAGGTATATAGACCCTCTTGGTTTGGAATATCTCGATTTGAATTTCTCCTTTGGCTTTCCTTTCTTTTTAGGTTTTACAGGGGGGGATCATGTGGAACAAGGAAGGAATATCTCCTTATCTTGGCGGAGGGATAGTGAGCCCAGGGTTGGGAGGATCTCTTACTTGGTCTAATTCAGACATTTCTCCCGGTGTAAATGCAGCCCTTCAGCTTGCCGCAATCTTTACAGGTCAAGGCGGTTATGCTTTTGGGAAAGGCTGTGCAAAAGGTAGTTGGTTTTGGGAAATTGGAATTGGAGGAAGTCTGCCTACACTGGTTGGTGGTTCGTTAACAGGATACTATGTATTTGGATCTTTTTCTTTTGAAGCGTTGGATAAGGGATTAGGTCTAACACCTTCACGTAGGTAATGGGGAACGATATGGAACTACTCTTCAAAATATTCTTCATCTTATTTGGACTTGTCTTCATACTTTTCCATTCCAAAATTGCTTCCATTGCCACTGATTCTTGGTATGCAATGTATCCTAATAAAAAAGTATGGAAGAAGGGGTTCGTTATTTTATTCTTGGGAGGCGGGATAGTCTTTGTGGTATTGGGTCTTGCTGCTATGTTTGGAATTATTAAGCTTAGATGAAAATCGAAAGGGGAGCATTGGGGTCAGTCTTGACTTTTGCGACTGCGACGTTGACAATCGAATGCTTACTGCTGGAAGTGAAACCTTTAGATATGACAATAATGTAAACCTGCTAAACAAGATTCAGGGAGGTAGCGTCACCAATTACACTTGGGACTTTAATGATATGTTAACCCAAGTTAATAGTGGCTTAAATACTTACATTTACCAATACGATGGACTGGGAAATAGGGTAGCCAGAATCGAGAATGGTACTGAGACAAGGTATGTGGGAGGTCTGGCAGAAACTGATTCGAGTGGTAATATAATTGCTTATTATGTTTACGGATTAGGACTTATTTCAAAGATCACTCCATCAGGTCAGGCATATTACTATCATTACGATGGGATTGGAAGCACCGTCGGAATGAGTGATTCATTAGGGAATATGGTCAACAAATATGCTTATGATGCCTTTGGAAAGGTTTTGAACGAAGAGGAATCAGTCCCCAATCCATTTAAATATGTGGGCCAATTCGGGGTGATGGATGAAGGAAATGGACTGCTTTACATGAGAGCAAGGTATTATGACCCGGAGGTCGGAAGATTCATTAGCAAAGACCCAATTGGATTCGCAGGGAGAGATATTAATTTTTACTCGTACGTCGCAAATAAGCCGGTGAACCTTATTGACCCTGATGGTAAAGCTGCATTTTGGTATCATTTCTTTGACGGATTCAGAGCAGGGAAAGCAATGGGTATGGGTGTAGGGAGTAGTTTCAAGTTTGGCTTGGCAACTATGATGCCCGATTTCAATTATTTAAAGAGTACGCCGGAGGCTCATGCAACGAGGTCTGATCCTAGAGGTTTACCACAAGAGGCAATTAAAAACTCCCTGGCTTTTGCTGCTAGTCAATGGAACTCATGCACTAGGGAGGGTCAGGCGACAGCTATTCATGTCTGGAGAGACGTGGCGTCACACAGCGGATATTATTTCCCTGACCCAGCCGGCATCGGCGATTATATTATTCACATTGTTCGGTATGATCTGCTTCCGGGAGGTTCATTCCAAAACGTTATTGGGTCAAGAATGAATAATCCTAAACCTTAATTGATTGTATCCGGAGGGGTAGTTAATGAGTAAAACAATTACAGTCTTGATATTCTGTGTGACAACAATGATATCTACAAGAGAAGGGGTTGCCGGCATGTATGATTTTCTAGAGCCTAAGGCCAATGAGGTGCTCATCGGTCATGCTTGTATAGAAGTGCCTCTGGGGAACATTTTACTGATACGTAAAGACACTCACTACTGCGCGCTGAAGTTCACCCGGTATTGGACTGAGATTGATGAAAAAGAAAAGGAAAAGAATGCTCGTTATGAGGCCCGAGGAGGTATTGATGCCGAATTGGCAAGAGAACGGTATACGAAAAAGTACGCTGCCTATGAGGTTTATTATCAGGAAGATGGCAGCGGGGATTTCTTAAGGAGTAATGTAGCGAAAAGCGAACACATTGCGTCGTGGCTTCCCCTGAAGGGACCTTTTCGCCCTTTTATTTATCAACCCGGTGATTCGCACGTCAAGTGCGGTCCCTTTCGACTTCTTTGGAGATATAAGAAAAGTGTCTGCTTTATACCATCCGGCAAAGGTGAGGGAGATTTTGGCTTTGAACTGGCACCTACCCCATGGACCGATATATCACAAGTCGATGTCTTTGATCCCCGGGTAAAATGGTACAGGTATGACGCAAAAAGAGAAAGGGTTTTTATACCAATCGATAAGCTTTGGGAGGATAAGGGGAAATAGCCCAGAAAGAAAAGCGTAGAGGACAGTTCTTGACACAGGACCACGGCTCAGCAGCGGGCTAGCGGAAGGAGGCTTTGGGGTTGGGTTTGACTTTTGACATGTTCAAATTCACTGATCCCATTGGTATTGGCCCATGCTCACTGGGAGATGTATTATAGGTAAAATTATAAAGCATCCTATTTTAAGAATCCCAATGTGTGGTATGAGATGAAAGATATTTATCAGACATTATGTAAGAGATTTCCTGATTCAAATAGGATTCATAATTGGTTTGATGTGGCGGCTTATTTAGCTGGTGATTATGAGATTGCAAGGAGTGAGTTAAAGGCAATAGGAGAGAATTGGTTTCAGGAGGCCTGGGGAGATAAAAAGTATTTTGAAAAGGTGAGGAAAGAATTATTGGGTAATTAAGGAGTGTTGAGCCTAAATTACCATTAGTTATTATGATGAGAGGTGGTAAAGATCATTAGGGGTAACGACCTTACTAATATAGCAGTCCTTGGCTTCTTTAGTTCATCTTTTCTTGGTTTGAGGGGCAAATTAAGGTTGCCGCCCTGCCTACCGGCAGGCAGGTATAGGATTTTCTCCGACATCTGGCTTCCTGAAGAATGAAAGAAGCTTCGTATCAATTTAGCCCTTTGAAAAAGGCCTCATAAAATCCCTCCGCACCTCCCTCCTTCGACAGGCTCAGGATGGTAAGCATCCTGAACCATTTGCCAAAGGGAGGAGAAATACTTCCCCCTTTGAAAAAGTCGAAAAAAAACGACCACGGAAGGGGGATTGAGGGGGAGTTAGGGACCATAATCCGTAATCTTGAGATGCTGAACCAAGTTCACCATGACAATAGAGGCGCATTCAATGTCACCCTGAACTTGTTTCAGGGTCTAACGAATACTGATACTTCCGTCTTTGATTACGGATTATGGTAGGGAGTGGAAGGGTTGACTTTATGTTTTTATATATGATATTTACTTATTCGTTTGAAAGGGATTTATTCGATGTCTAAAAATTCTCTTTAATTGGATACGGGAAGATGTTAGAAGTAAAGAATCTAATGGTATTTTATGAAAATTCTATTGCGATCAACAATATTAATATGAAATGTCGCCAAGGAGAGGTGACAGGTGTCTTTGGGGCCAATAGTGCTGGGAAGTCGACATTGATGTATACGATTTCAGGGATCATCTTAGAAGTGAAGAAGAAGGAAGATATGAAAGGGGGAGAGAGGATCACCGTCCTTGGCAGGATCAGTTTCAATGAGTTAGATATCACCCATATGAAGCCAAGTGAAAGGGCCAAAAAGGGGATTATTCTCTGTCCAGAAAGAAGGAGGATTTTCCCTGAAAGCAGTGCACTGGAGAACCTGAGGATTGGCAGTTATTTAGCCACCAAGTCCCAGGCTAAAAAGACCCTGGAGTATGTATTTACAATATTCCCAGCTTTAAAAAACCTGAAAGGAAGGGAGGGAGGCTTTCTCAGTGGGGGGGAGCAACAGATGCTTGCCATCGGAAGGGCCTTGATGGCCCAGCCCCAATTGCTTCTTTTAGATGAACCCTTACTTGGACTGAGCCCTTTGATGGAGGCAATACTTGCCCGTGCCATCCGTGATATAAATCAACAGATAAAGATCACTATATTGATCTCAGAGCAGTATGCCCGTCCCATCTTACCAATCATCCATTATGGGTATGTCCTTGAAAATGGAGGAGCCATTTTGGAGGGAACCTCCAAGGAACTGATGGAAAACCCTGATGTGAAGTCTGCCTATTTCGGATTATAATTTTTCTAAGATTATTTTTTAGCTTCAGTTTGGCTTTGAGGAGAGTATGTGCGATGGACTTTGATTTTACTGAAGAACAAAAAAATTTTCGTGAAGAGGTAAAAGATTTTCTCAAATCAGAATTAGAAAAGGGATACTTTAAACCGAGACAAAATGCTTGGATGGATGAATTGTCACAGGAATTCTCCAAAAAAATGGCGCGGAGGCGATGGATTGGGTTAACTTGGCCCAAAGAATATGGTGGGCAGGGCCGCAGTTATATAGACCGAATGATCATGCAAGAGGAGATGATGAAGGCTGGAGCACCTTTGGCATTTCATTTTTTGGGAGATCGCCAGGTTGGACCTACATTGATTCGTTTTGGGAGCGATGAATTAAAAAAGGAGTTTTTACCAAAGATTATTAATGCCGAGATCTCTTTCTGCCTCTGCATTAGTGAACCAGATGCCGGGTCTGATTTGGCCTCTGTCAGGACAACTGCCGAAGAGAAAGGGGATTATTATGCGATCAATGGTCAAAAGGTTTGGACCACATTGGGGCACATGGTTGATTTCGGCTGGCTTTTAGCTAAGACAAATTTAAATCCAAATGTACCAAAACACAGAACCCTGAGCGAATTTATTCTGGACATGAAAGCTCCCGGGGTGACGGTTCAACCACTCATTAACATCCTTGGAATCCATACTTTTAATGAAGTTTTCTTGGATGATGTGAGGATTCCTAAAAATCGTATCATCGGAGAGAGAGATAAAGGTTTCGATCAGATCATGGAACAGATGGTTTATGAAAGAGCAGGCATCGAAAGGCTGATGCAGAATTATCCCGTCAAGGTTTGTTTGGTCGAATATGCAAAGACAACAAAGAGAAATGGGAGATACCTGTGGGAAGATCCTTTAATAAGAAATACGATCGCAACCCTGGAGATAGAGTTCAATGTCGGAAGAATTCTTTGTTACTATGTAGCCTGGACCATCGATCAAGGAAAAGTTCCAAACTATGAGGCCTCTGTCTGCAAGATTTTTTGTACCCAATTTGAAAAAAAGTTAAGTGATGTGGCCACTCAACTGATGGGACTCTATGGTCAAGTTTTGCCGGGTTCCAAGTGGGCTCCCTTTGGAGGGATTGCTCCCGAATCATATTTGTGGAGTCCTTCCTATACCCTCCAAGGTGGCACAGTAGAAATACTCAAAAATATCATTGCATTGAGGGGGCTTAAACTTCGGACTAAATAATATCTATGAGGAATATCATTGATAATCTCCACTTTTAAAAAGGAGCAAAAGGATGGATTTCGGTCTAAATGAGGAACAAACAATTTTGAAAAATGAAACGAGGAGGTTTCTTAAAAATGAATGCCCAATCGATTTTGTAAAAGAAATGATCGAGGATGAAAAGGGTTTTTCTCCTTCCTTATGGAAAAAGATGGCTGAGCTTGGATGGATGGGAATATTGTTTGAGGAGAGATATGGGGGGACCGGTGGGACTTTTTTGGATTTGTCCGTCATTTTGGAAGAGATGGGAAGGGTCCTTCTTCCTGGCCCATTTTTTTCTACAGTAATTTTAGGGGGAGTGACGATCATGCTGAGTGACGATGAGGCACTCAAGCAAAGGTTCCTGCCCGGCATTGCCAGTGGGGATATGATCATGACATTGGCGTTGACGGAAACGGAAGGGAGCTATGCCATCGAAAGGGTTGAATCTATTGGAGAACCAAGATTAGACGGCTATGTCCTTCGAGGGAAAAAGATGTTCGTCTCTGATGCTCATATCGCTGACTATATTATCTATCCGGCAAGAACTGATCAAAAGTATCAATCCGGTGGTGTATCGCTATTCATTGTTGATTCGAAAAGAGAAGGAATAGAGATTACCCCCCTGATATGTCTTGATCTCCAGAGACAATTCGAGGTGAATTTCAGGGATGTTCACGTACTTAAGAATAGCATGGTCGGAGGGGAGGGAGAAGGATTGAACTTGATCCAGGGCATGTGGCCGATTATTGTGACTGGCAAATGCTGTGAGATGCTTGGGGCCATGCAGCAAGTTTTAGAGATGACCTTAAGTTATGTCCAAAAGAGGCATCAATTTGGTCGGCCTCTGTCCGCTTTCCAAGCGATTCAGCATTACTGTGCAGATATGGCCATTGATCTGGAATGTTCCAGATGGATCACCTACCAGGCTGCCTGGAGATTGAGCAATGGTCTACCCTCAAGAAAAGAAGTGGCTATGGCGAAGGCATGGTCGAGTGGTGCATTTAAAAAAATGACAGTAATCGCCCATCAAATCCACGGTGCAATCGCTTTTACAAAGGATTACGATCTCTACCTTTACTATCGATATGCCAAGGCTGGGGAGATAACATTTGGGGATGAAAACTTCCACAAGGAGGTCGTTGCAAGAGAGATGGACTTCCAAGACCAATGATTTTGTTTCTCGTTCATTGATCTTGCAAAAAAGTAATGAAATGGTTCCTCCTTAAGATTTTATAAAACATTCTAAACTACCTTACCTCATTGTTAGAGTGGAGATTATACCAGGAGGTGAATAATGGCTTACAAAGATTTAAGAGATTGGATCAATACTTTGGAGAGAGAAGGGGAGTTGGCCAGGGTTAAATCAAAGGTGAACTGGGATCTGGAGATAGGAGGAATAATCCAGGAGGTTTATGATAGGGGAGGAGATAAAGGGGGACCAGCACTACTTTTTGAAAACATTAAGGGCCACGAAAATACTTTGTGCAAAAAGCTTTTCGTAAATTCTACAGGAAACTATCTTAGGATTGCTATGATGATGGGCTTACCTAAGGATACACCTCCTCGTGAGTTAATAAAGGTTTATAGGAATAGAATCAAAAGTTTAGTAAAGCCAAGAGCAGTTAAGGAGGGTCCGATTAAGGAGAATATTGTAAAGGGCGAGGGGGTGAACCTGTTTGAATTTCCGACGCCAAAGTGGCATCCCCGTGATGGCGGAAGATATATTTTAACGATGGCTGGGGTGGTAACGAAGGACCCGGAGACAGGCTGGGAGAACGTTGGGATATACCGAGGCATGATCCACGATAGGAATCACACAGGCATGAGTGTCCTTCATGGCCAGCATATTTACCACCACTGGAGAAAACATAAGAAAATGGGTAGGAAAACGATGCCCTGTGCGGCCGTGATCGGATGGGATCCAGTACTTCCAATGGTTGGATGTTCGTATGTAACGCTATTTATTGATGAATACGATGCAATGGGTGGCTTAAGACAGGAACCCGTTGAATTAGTTCAGTGTGAGACTTGCGATCTCAGGGTGCCGGCGAGTGCTGAGATAGTGCTTGAGGGAGAGATTCTTCTCGATCTATCTACACTGAGAGAGGAGGGGCCGTTTGGTGAATACTCTGGGTATTATGCTTCGGGAAAGCCAGGGTTGAGGCCGGTGTTTAAGGTCAACTGTATTACTTATAGGAATGATCCTATTTTGCAAGGGGTCCTGCTTTCACCTCCTCCTGATGAACATCACTGGATGTCAGAGATTAATCATAGTGCCAATCTTTGGGACGAATTGGATAAACATATGGTGGGAGTAACAGGTGTGAATGCTCACCATAGTACAGGGTGGCCGACTGTATTTGTTCAGATTGATAATAGTTATATTGGTCAGGTTCAGCAGGTAGCAGCCGTCATATGGGCTTCAGGCATATCCACAATGGTAGGTAAGAATATAATGGTGGTGGATGAGGATATCGATATTTTTGATCTTGGCAAACTTAACTGGGCATTTGCCTATAGAGTAGACCCGAAGAGAGATTTAATCACCTATCCTGGTTGGATCAGTCCTCTTGATCCTGTGCTACATCCCAAGGATAAGGTAAGAGAAGATGTGCAAATGGGGACAAGGTTGCTTATTGATGCGACTAAGAATATTATGAATCCCCGGTCGGATCATTGGTTTGGTGAAAAGTTTTCTCCCACCACTTTCCCCAATGAGGAGACGAGAAGAATGGTGCGAGGTCGGTGGGAAGAATATGGAATTAAGTAATAATTTGTAATATAAGTAAAATGGCTTTTGAGTACAGAAGATAACACGAATCAAACCTGTTTAGTTCTCTGTCACGTGATCAAAGAGCATTCAAAATTTAGGAAAAACCTGTATAAGGAGATACTGTATTATGGGAACAGAGGTCAAAAAGGCTATTTGTCGATGGTGCAATGCCAGGTGCAGGGTACTTGTTTATGTCAAGGATAATCATTTGGTAAAGGTTGAACCAGACCCCGATCGGCCTACACCCACCTGGCCTTCCACGAAGGCATGTGTAAGGAGGGTGATGGCTAAGGAGTGGTGGGATCATCCTGACCACCTTAAGTATCCCTTAAAAAGGGTCGGGGCAAGAGGGGAAGGGAAGTGGCAACGGATTTCATGGGATCAGGCCTTTGATGAAATAGCCGCCAAATTGGGTGAGATAAAAGAGAAGTATGGGGCGGAGTGTGTTGGCTCAACCCTTGGCACTGGCAGAACGGTTGATGAATATCGCTCCCGATTTTTTAACCTCTTCGGTAGCTCAAATAATTGTGGTCAGGGGACGATCTGTCATGGTCCAAGGGCAATCATGTTTAAAGCCCTTATAGGCTGGTGGCCCTATGTGGGGGCTGATCCCAAGAGCAAGTGCTATATCCTATGGGGGCGTGAACCATCCCATTCCTGGGCAACGGTCTGGTATCATATACGTAATTGTAAGAAAGAGGGGAAGAAACTGATCGTCATTGATCCCAGGCGTGATGAATCCGCCTCTATTGCAGATATCCATTTGCAGATAAGGCCGGGGACGGATTGTGCTCTGGCCTTGGGTATGATTAATGTCGTTATCAATGAGGGCTTATATGATAGGGAATTCGTGACTTCTTACTGTCATGGCTTTGATCAGCTCAAAGAGCATGTTAAGCAGTACCCTCCGAAGAGGGTATCGGAGATCACATGGATTCCAGTAAACAAAATCAAAGAGGCTGCACGATTATATGCCACCCATAAGCCAGGGGCGATCATCGATGGGATGGGTGTTGAGCATTTGGAGAATAATGCGGAGTATATTCATGCGCGGCTTAGCCTTGCAGCGATAGTGGGCAACATCAATGTCCCTGGAGGAGAGGTATTATCCGGGCCTCATCCCAAGGCGCTCACGGCCAACGAGATTGAGGCGGTAGATCTGATGCCCGAAGGGCAGAAGAAGAAGATGTTGGGGTCAGACCGATTTAGGGTTTATACCTGGCCTGGTTATGATATGATTCAGGAGAATTTGAAGCGTGTATGGGGCAAGAGGGGTGGTGTCTTTGCTTTTGATTGTCAGGCGAGTGCTCCATTGGTCTATCGGAGCATCATCAGTGGGGAGCCGTATCAGATAAGGGCCCTGATTACCCTTGGCAGTAATCCAATGATCACTCAGGCTAATACGAAATTAGTCTATCAGGCACTTAAGAATCTTGATCTATACGTCGTAGTAGACTTTGTCATGACGCCTTCGGCAGAGCTTGCTGATTATGTGTTAGCCGGAGCCTCCTGGATGGAGAGGCCTTGCATCTGGGACGGTTATAACAATGCCAATTACCTGATTGGCGGGGAGAGAGCTCTTCCGACTTCCATAGAGGGCGAGTATGAGCATCGAGATGACTATCAAATCTGGAAGGAGTTAGGGATCAGGTTAGGCCAGGGAAAATATTGGCCATGGAACAGCATGGAAGAGGTATTGGACTACCGACTCGAGCCTATGGGGTTGACTTTTGATGAATTTATGGTAAAAGGGGGTGTAGATCGACCTCCTGTAGACCATGAGGCTTACAAGAAAAAGGGATTTGCTACTCCAACAGGTAAGGTGGAGCTATATTCGACTATATTGGAGAGACTGGGTTACGATCCTCTGCCAGCTTACCGAGAGCCGGCTGAGACCCCCATCAGCCAACCAGAACTGGCGAAGGAATATCCTTATATTTTGATTACGGGTGGCAGACATCGGCCCTTTTTCCATTCAGAGTTCCGGCATGTTGATTCTCTTCGGAAGAGACATCCTTACCCACTCGTTCAGATTCATCCGGAAACCGCACGGAAATTGGGCATTGAGAATGATGACTGGGTGTGGATCGAAACCCCTATGGGTCGATGCAGGCAAAAGTGTCAATATTACGATGGCCTTAACCCCAGGGTGATCCATGCTCAGCATGGTTGGTGGTTTCCGGAGCTGCCGGGTGAAGAGCCTTGGCTTCACGGTGTATGGGAATCGAACATCAACGTTTGCACCAATGATGATCCTGGCCGCTTAAACCCACTCCTTGGAGCTTGGCCACTGAGGACCTTCTTATGCAAGGTTTACCCCGTTAGAAAGACCCGCCATTTATGACGGGGATAATATAAATAATATAAATAAACCTTCGATTCGTTACAGAAAGGGCGAGGTTAGAGTCCGCCCCGCTTCGCAAATCGAGACCGTGGCCTCGTCCTTTCTAACAGGGTTTACAAAAGTAAGATTTGGTAGGGGAGGATTATGGGGAAGGAGGCACTTCTCGGATCATTTCGAGTATTGGACATGACTGAAGGGGGAGCTTTGCTCGCTGGCAGAATCCTTGCTGACCTAGGGGCTGATGTTATTGTCGTGGAGAAACCTGAAGGAAATTCCGCTCGTCTAATTGCCCCTTTTTATCATGACATCCCTCACCCAGAAAAGAGTCTGTTCTGGTTTTTTTACAGTGCTAACAAGAGAAGCATCACTCTCAACATTGAAACAGTCCAAGGCCAGGAGCTCCTTAAGAAGCTCATTGAAAAGGCTGACTGTATTATTGAGTCCTTTCCTGTCGGATACCTCGATAAGTTCGGGCTGTCTTATACCGATCTCAAAAGGGTAAATCCACGTATCATCATGGCTTCCATCACACCCTTTGGCCAAAATGGACCTTACAGAAATTATAAAGGATCTGACATTGTATCGATGGCTATGGGTGGCTTTATGTACCTAACGGGTGACCCTGACAGACCGCCGGTGAGCATCGGTTCTCCCTATCAGTCGGAGCTCCATGCTGGGGCTGAGGCTGCTTCAGCCATCATGATCGCTTACTATTACAGGAAAAAAGGGGGTGAAGGGCAATACATTGATATCTCAGTGCAACATAGTGTTACTCTTACTATAACGAATGCTGCTCCGACCTGGACTTTAAATCAAAAGATTATTCGCAGGGAGGGTGGTTCACGTCTTTTGGGTTTCATTCCTGGTAAAGCGCAACGATTGGTCCGGCCTTGCAAAGATGGCTATGTCATTTTTGTCGTATATGGGGGTCAGCTCGGGGCAAGACAGAACAAAGCTTTGACAGAATGGATGAATAGTGAGGGAATGGCCCCCGATCTTATGAGGGAGAAGGACTGGGAAAACTTTGATTTAACCAAGGTAACCCCAGAAGAAATCGGAACTATTGACGGGGCGATAGACAGTTTTTTTAAGGTGCACACAAAGGCAGAGCTTTACCAGTGGGCCCTAAAAAAGCATGTGATGCTTTATCCTGTTTCCAATGTCAAAGATCTGGTTGAAAACGAACAACTTGTTTTTAGGCAATTTTGGAGGGAAATAGACTTTCCTGGGTTAGGGAGAATTACTTATCCTGGGGATTTTGTTAAGACCTCAGAAATCCCTTGTCAGGTGAGGCGCCGCGCCTCTCTTATTGGTGAGCACAACGAAGAGATTTATGGGAACGAAATAGGTTTGACTCAGAAAGAAATCGTCGCCCTGAGGCAAGCAGGGATCATTTAGACACTTTTTTATCGGCAGAGAAGATTAGGACAATGGAAGAGGCCTTGAAAGGGATAAAGGTGGCCGATTTTAGCTGGGTTGCTGCTGGTCCGCTTACTACTCTATATCTTGCTGCCCATGGAGCCACTGTGATTCGTGTGGAATCAATGACCCATCCCGATGCCACACGAACAAGTTCCCCCTATAAAGATAACATCCCGGGGATCAATCGCTCTGGGTATTTTGCCTTTTTCAATGCCAATAAGCAAAGCATGACCCTCAATATGAGGCATCCAAAAGGAATTGAGGTGGCAAAGAGACTTATCCTCTGGTCTGATATTGTGGTAGAGAATTTCACTCCAGGGATCATGGAAAAATGGGGATTGGGATATGAAGATTTGAGAAAGATGAAATCGGATATTATTATGCTTCGAACCAGCAATCAGGGAGCTACTGGACCTCATTCCCAGCATCCTGGTTTTGGTCATCAGTTAGTCGCTCTATGCGGGTTCTCCGAATATACCGGATGGCCTGACAGAGCTCCAGTAGCGTTGGGTATGGCATATACAGACCCAATCACTCCACGTTATTCAGTAGCTGTTTTAATTGCAGCCCTTGACTATCGAGATAGAACAGGCAAAGGGCAGATGCTGGATATCTCTCAACTGGAATTGGGCCTCCAGTTTTTAGCCCCATTGGCTCTTGATTATACAGTGAATGGTCAAATAGGAGGTAGAATTGGAAATGCCAATTCTTATGCGGCCCCTCACGGTGTTTACCGCTGCCGTGGTGAAGAAAGATGGTGCACTATCGCCATATTTAGAGATGAAGAATGGCAAAGATTCTGTCAAGTCATAGGGAAACCATCCCTTGTTAGGGAGCCCAAATTTGCAACCCTCTTGAAGCGCAAGGAAAATGAGGCTGAACTGGATCAGTTGGTGGAAGAATGGACTTCTAATTTCACCGCTGAGGGGGTGATGAATCTCCTGCAAACCAATGGGATACCTGCCGGCGTGGTTAAAAATGCTGAGGATATTTATAATGACCCTCAATTAAAAGAGCGGGGTTTTTCTTGGGAACTGGAACATAAAGAGATAGGTCTTTTTCATCATTTATGTGTCCCATTTAATTTTTCTAAAACCCCCCAGCAACCTCGTATGCCTGCTCCCTGTTTGGGAGAACACACGGAATATGTGTGTCGAGAGGTGTTAGGCATGTCAGAGCAGGAATTTGATGAGCTTCTCGTCGAAGGCGTCTTCGAATAAAGATAAAAGGGGACTCCTGACCCTTGACATCGCAAATAGATTAGAAGTATAAATTATAAAAAATAAAAAGGAGGTTAGGGATATGAAAAGAGTATTAGTATCTGGATTGGTAGTTATAACTTTGCTGATATTTTCCAGCATCGGTTGGGCTGAAGTAACAAAGCCAGCACCAGCGATGCCAAAAATTCCATCCGGCTATTCAGTCACTCTCAAAATAGCCCATTCCATGCCTGCTGCTGATCCTACTTATCCCAAGCATGGTCACGCTGTAGCATTCAAAGAGATGGTCGAATCACGTACCAAGGGTGCCGTGAAAGTGGAAATCTATCCTTTGGCTCAACTTTATGGGGATCCTGAAGCAGTCGTTGCCGTGTCCAATGGTACTATTTTTGGCGCTATTGTGGATACGCCTGTGCTGACTGCATGGGACAAGGGATTCGACATATTCAGTCTTGCCGGCTTATTCATGGATGTAGACCATTTGCAACGGTTCATAGCCAGCAACAAAGGGGGGAAGGCCTTAGAAAAGCGCCTGGAGGCCAAAGGGCTTAAGGTAGCATATTGGGTCTCCGCACCGATTCACATTTTCACTGTAAAGCAACCCATAAATAAGCTTGAAGATGTGAAAGGACTTAAGATCAGAACACAGCCTGCAGCGATCATAGTCGAGGCGATGAAAGCTCTCGGCGCCACTGGAGTGCCCATCCCCATAGGAGAATTGTATACGGCAGCCCAGACCGGGATGATAGATGGAGTTGCCACTCAAGAGTTCTCTATACAGATGAGGAAATTAGATGAGGTTTTTCGATGTTGTTTGCTCGATCCCATTGTTTTTTTCAATAACGGAGCCTCTGTCTACAGTATAGCACAATTAGGGAAAATGCCCCCAGCGGTTCAGAAGACCGTTGAAGAGGCATGGCAGGAAACTGCTCCAATTCATGAAAAAACGCTATTAGAAAAGTGGACAAAAGATGCTCACAATAAGATGCTGGGAAAAGGAATGACCTTCACCAAGCTCTCTCCTGAAGAGAAGGCGAGATTTGACAAAGTATGGGGTTCTGTGCGGATGAAATTCACCCCAGAGATAGGCATGGATTTATATAACGAGGCAATAGGACTGCGCAAGTGATCTCTAATAAGTAGCTTTGGGCCACATAAGCCTGGTTAGTGATTATTTTGTAGCTTAATAAACTACGGGGAGAGAAGAAGTTGATGCTTTGGTTTAACAGTTTATTCTCGCGCCTTCTAAAAGTAATAGAGATAATTGCGGTCTTCTTATGTCTGGTCAGTTTATCCATTGTTGGCAATGAAGTCGTAATGAGATACGTCTTCGCTTCCCCCCATGATTGGGGAGATGAATTAGCCCTGATTACGATGCTGTATTGCCTTTTTTTGGTTGCTACCGTGGCATTAAGAGAAGAAAAGCATACCAAGATTGACATTCTACTTATGAAGTTAAGTGAGAGAAAAAGAACAATCTGGGAAATTTTTCTAACCTCTGTAACCATCCTGACTTGCGGAGCATATGCCTGGGCAGCGGTAAAGATTGTGCAAACCCTTAAGATGCAGGGGCTTATGAGTCCTACATCGCTGAAGATACCTTTCTGGATTCACTATTTGGTATTACCCATAAGCCTTTGGCTCTGTACTTTGGTCAGCATTGAGAAGCTATTTAAATTGAGTTCTAAGCTCTGGCATTTTAGAGATTAATAGGAGTCGTGATGGGTATATACTTTCTTCTTGGAAGAGGTTTTTATTAATATGACTTTTTGGCTAATTTTTGGTTCGATTATCCTCTTGTTCTTAATGGGCACAGGAGCTCCAATTTTTGTTGCCTTTGCAATGGCTGGAGGGCTGATCATGCTTTTCCATCTCGGTGTTCCCCTGGAAGCAATTGGACAGTTGTTCTATGCCAGCGTCGACAGCCCGAGTTTACTTGCCATCCCTTTCTTCATCCTCGCAGGCCATTTCATGACTCTGGGAGGTACATCAAAAAGGCTCATTGATGTAACCAATGCGTTCCTTGGGCATCTTCCAGGAGGAATGGCTTTGAGTGCAGTTGTTGCTGCGGCTATCTTCGGCACCCTTTCTGGTTCTCATTTGGCAACAGCCGTGGCCATTGGAGCCATGATGGTTCCACAAATGACTGAGCTCGGATATGAACGGCGTTTTTCGAGTGCCTTAATCTGTAATTCCACAACTGTGGGTATGCTCATACCGCCTTCGATTCCAGCCATTATTTATGGCTATGCCACAGAGATGTCGGTAGGGAAGCTGTTTCTCGCAGGCGTCTTTCCAGGATTAATGGTGACTGCCCTTTGTGCCATTCTGGTTATTTATATTTCCTGGCAGAGGGGCTATCCGAAGAGTCTTAACCCTGGCTGGAAAGCACGGGGTAATTCTCTGATAAAAGCAATACCTGCCTTGTTTATGCCAGTCCTTATCCTTGGCGGAATTTACACCGGGGTGTTTACTACCACGGAAGCAGCAGGGGTAGCTACCATTTATGCCCTTCTCGCAGGACTTTTTATCTACAAGGAGCTCACTTGGACTAATTTTCGGCAAGGGATTGCCCAAGGGATAAAGTCAACTGCCAATATTTACTTCCTCATCGCTTCGGCAATGATATTTGGCAAGGTCTTTATCTCTCTTCAGATCCCCCAGCTCATGACCCAGGCAGCCGTATCTTATGGCTTTGGGCCTCTGGCCTTTGTCTTTTCAGCAACATTGCTTCTTTTGATATTGGGGACTTTCCTTGAAGTCACTGCCATGATGTTGGTGACCCTTCCCATTTTTTGGCCCACAATGGTTGCATTAAAGATCGATCCATACATGTTTTATGTCATGATGACCCTAATGGTGGGAGTAGGTCAAGTTACTCCACCAGAGGGAGTTGTCCTCTATGTTATGAGTGACGTATCAGGCGAGCCTATTGTAAGCCTTTTTAAAGAATCTATTATGTGGCTAATCCTATTGACAGTAGCTTCCATCATTGTCATCCTTGTGCCTTCCATGTCTTCCTGGTTGCCCAGCACAATGTAGAAAAAGCATGATCAAAGCAGGTTTGGCCCGACTCAACTTCTCTTTGGCTTGGCCATTGTAATCCCCAATGCCGTTACTACAAGAATAAGGGCCGCGATCTCCCGAAAACCAATCGGTTCTCCAAGGACGAAGGCACTACTAAAAACCCCTATGATGGGGACTATTAGCATTCCAATTGAAGCAATATTAGTGGGAAATAACTCTATTACTTTAACCCATATCCAATAGCTGACGATCATGCCTAGAATAACAATATAAGCCAAGCCCAGCGCTCCACGCCAAGACAATTGAAAAATGGCAGTGATCGGATCGAAAATCAAGGTGCCGATGACAATCGGAATACCTCCTAAAAACAATATCCAGCCTGTAAAGACTATAATGGGCATTGTCCAGTGAAAATATTTTATGAAGATCGTACCACCCGCCCAAGATATAGATGCCCCTAACATAAATATTGCGCCTAAAGGAGCTGATTCAAAGCTCCATACATCAGGCCCGATGAGGATCATTAACCCGGCTATCCCAAAGAATAGCCCAACAAAGGAAGCCAGCGTTAATCGCTCACCCAAGATGAAAGTTCCCATGATCGATGCCCAAACTGGCATGGTGTATGCGATGATAACGGCGCGGCCTGCTTTCATGTAAATGACACCATAGGCAGAACAAAGATGCCACCCAGTGATATTCAAAAGGGCAACCAGAAAGAGGGGCCAAAACTCCTCTTTTGGAATAGCGACTCTTATGCCTTTGGCCTTTAGCAAGGCAATTACGCCAAGTCCCGCTAAAATCGAGGAATAAGTGCGGAAGGTCCAAGGAGGGATCTCTCTCAGGACAATTTTAAAAATTGGCCAACTGAACCCCCAGAAGAGGGAGAGGACAGCGAGCAGAACAAAGCCAATTCGCGGTAATGTCTCAATATCACTTTTCCCAGCTACATAGGATTGAGACTCTGAAGAGTCGCTTCTTTTATTCAAATATAATTACCTTAGGTTAAATTTTAATGGAATCTTACCGGATTGGAATAAGGGAGTCAAGAAGAATTCTTTTTACTTTTGTGTTTCGTTTAAACCGTCAATGCTTCATAGAAATATGACAACCCCTTTTGTCATCGCATTAACACCTTCCTTAGAGACTCAATAAAAATGACATTTTCTTCAGGAAGCCCGATCGTTACTCGAAGCCACGTTGGGACTGTGCCGGTGGGATTTTTCGGGTTGCAGAGATAGACCATCTTTGTCCGCTCAGAGATCCTTTTCAGGATTGCTGGTAAATCGATCAAATAGTTGGCAAGAGGTATCTGAATACAGACACCACCCGTGACCTGAGTTTCCCTGATAACAGGCGGCCATGTCGGCCGCCCCAGTAGCACCTCATCCCCTCTATTGATGGCGGCCAGGCAAAGTAATCTGAGTACTTCCCAGCTCCCGGCGCTAACGCAGATACTTGTTTCTGGTAAACCAAACTTTTTCGACAACTTGCTTTTGAGTTCTAGACTCCCATCCTCAGGAAGACGGTTAAGGTTAAAAATGGCCTGTTTCATTGCCTCGATTGCAACTGGGAACGGACCATACGCTGGCTCATTGGTATTGAGCTTGACTACCTTAGTGACTTTATGTTTTTCCAGTTCCTGGGCGAACTTTCCTCCCAGGATGTAAGGCGGAATGGCGTTTATTTCATCACGAAAAGTGATCATGGCTACACCCCCTTTAAAGAAGCCAGATAAAGTGAAGCCCTAACTTGCCTGCCTGCGGTAGGCAGGGTCGCCCGCTCCACGGGAGATTGAGGGTTACCCCTTATAATGACAACTTTGTGCAAATTTGTTTATTTCATCACAAATTTGTCAAAAATCATGGATATCCAGTCAAGAGACAGATTTAATAATCTTTTTAAATACAACGATATATAGGCTTTAAATAACCGGCATGGAATTTGCTTTTTTCATTAAAAAGGGGCAACTATGGAAAGAAAGGAGGGGGAAGTATTCAAAAGGGTTTTAGATGGGGCGGAATATACAATTAAGAAAATTGCGAATAGAATGGTTGTCCTCGAATCAAAAGATGGAAAGAACCAGATATTAACAGAAGTTGATAATCTAAAAATAAAATCATTCTATCTCCCCATCATATTACCCAATCCTTCTCTGCCATGATGGAAAAAGAGACCTATACCGTTAGCCCCTCTTGATTTTTTTAACTAAATCTCTTCCAGCTCTTTCGATTAATTCTTCCATATTTAACATATCCTCCCATTATTTTATTTTAAAAGAGATTCTATTGACTTTGCCACAAAAATTTTATAGGCTAAGCTTAAAAAAGAATAAAAGGAGGATGTGATGACTAAGTTAAAGACGGAAATTAAGACCCTATTTGAGCAGCAGTTAGCGGTTATTGCTACGGCGAGTAAAGATGGAACCCCTAATCTTGGGCCCAAGGGCTCCATGCATGTTTTTGATGATGAAACGCTTGCCTATTCGGAAGGGACGGCCGAAAAAACGCTAAGAAACCTCAAGGAAAACCCAAAAGTAGCCGTAATGGTGGTGGATCGAGAGAAGGTAGACGGCTATCAGGTCAAGGGGACTGCAGAATTATTGACCTCGGGGGATTTCTTTGAAGAGGTAGCAAAGAAGCAAGAACAAAGGAAGAGGCCGCGGCCGAAATATGTGGTAAAGATTAGAATTGAAGAGATTTACTCTGTCAAACCAGGCATGACTGCAAAGAAAATTGCCTAAAAGCTATACTATTTTGATTCTTTTAAAAAATGTTCACTAACTAAGGCCACCGTCGGAATACCCCTTGTTCAAAAAAGTTTATGCGACAAGGAGCTTGGGCAATTTACTTATATCATCAACTTCCTCAAGGTCGATGATCATCTCAATGGCTTTTTCTACCTTCTCCTTGGATAAAGTCATTGAAGCATAAGTAGCACATCTTCTGAAATTCTCCATGGTCTCTTCTATGCTAATCGGATTCTTTGGATTACCTCGTGCAAAATCTATCCTCTTTGAAAAACTCTGGCCATACTTTGTCCTTATCTCAACTATAGAGGGCGTCGACATCAAGCTTGTCTCCGATAATCGATGGTCAATTTCAACCTTCACCCTCTCTGCCATCTGCTGAATTTGCTGGTTCTTTAACCCTTCTTTGGTAAAATCACCAATGAATACATTCCGCTTTACTATAGCCGTTGCAACGCCCCAGGGCAGGCTGAACTGAGCATCCACATCTCCCTGTGGATGGCGACTCTTCTCGCCCAAATCAGTACCCCCTCCATGTGTGATGATGGGATTGCGATCACTCTCAAAAACGGTAACAGCCACAATATCCTCTGGTCTGATATCATGTTCACTAACTAACTCCAGAGCTGCATTAATAGACGCATGCATACCACGACAACAGGGATAACCCTTTGGCCCAATATCGACCATCTCATATCTCTTTCCTAAATCTTTGGTCAATTGTTCCATATCCCCTTCCTCCTGATGATAGGTGTGAAAATAGCCAAAATGACCTTGCAAAATGTTCCTGTTGGCCTTAAAACCTTTACCGGCTAACAAAGCGGAAAAGACACCGGACTTGCCTGCCAATCCCGGCGTTAACCGTTTAGTTAAGGAGGGCGAAGATATGCCAATGCCGCTTGGGCAGACTTGGCAGTATGCAATGCCCAAAGCATCCATCATCTGTTCGTGTTCAAGATGAAGTATCTTGCCCACTGCTGCAGCAGAGGCAAAACACCCAATCACAGGAGATAAAGCATGAGCAGGCTTTGGATTAATAGCCAAAGCAATCCTAACCCCGAGTTCAATCCCTAAGCAGACTGCAGTTATGAACTCCTTTCCATTGACTCCTTTCTGCTCCCCAATGGCTAAAGATGCAGGAACGACAACGACACCACTTTTGTAGTCAGTTCTATCATCGTTCATACAAAAGTCAAGGGCATGAGCCATTGTACTGTTAGATAATGCCGCATGAATGGCTGGAATCTTCCCGCCGTAGACCAAAATAGTGCTTTCTGATTTTCCACCCCAATCCTTGGCCAGATCGACAACCATCTTGCATCCTGGGCAATCCGATCCTCCTATTGCAGTTGCAATGGTATGAAGGATGTGCTGCTTAGTAGATGCAATAGCTTCTAAGGGCAAGTCTTCATATCTCGTTTTTATTATATGGTTCACCAAAGGCCCACTGACATCCATTTTTTATCTCCTCCTTAGAAATCTAAGTTGTTAACTCCTTCTCTATTGAAAATATACAGAGAACCAAGATAGCCCCTGACCCACACAGGTTCTTCAACATATTACCGGATCCATGTCCATAAAAGCACTGTGACTTAATAAAGCCAAACCCGGACCCATTCGCCCTAACCCTCTTGGCAAAGGAAGATTATACTTCCTCCAAGTCTCGCACCAAAGTTGATCAAGCCGTACAAAATATTCCAGAGGGGGTGGCTCATTTTTAGCTAAGGCAGAAAGGGGCGATATATTCCATTGGTTATACCTGACCACTACCCCATGCGACATGAGGAACTCAAAACCTTCTTTCATCGACTTCAAGCCCGAGGAGATGGTTTTAAACCCATAGGGCTGGGCTAACTCCACACCAGCAACAAGACCAGGGGTTACATTTCCTTCACCGAAAATATCTACAGAATCCACCACTCGCCTAATCCATTCGTCTCTGCCCACATACCTCTCCTTTCCAGGGCATATCATCTTAAAGAGATCCTTATCCCATACCTCAATCTGACCATGATGAACATCTACTCCTACAGCTCGATATCGTTTGAGGGTTTCCTTATCTTTAGGCGCGGTCTGTAATATGATAGGCAACCTCCCCCCCGCCTCATTTCTGATAGCTTCAACATATTGAAGAAAGAAGTTTTCCTCATTCTTGCCGGCTATTTCCCCTAAGATCACTCCGCCAGTAATAAGAAAGGAGTAAGGTTTTAGCCTAACCTCTCCATACATTTCTTCTTTAAATTGAACAGCCTCTTTCGCTGCCTTTACGACTTGGTCCACTGGCTTATAGGCCTTTGGGAGTGAAAATTTGCCATGCTTTGACCCTTGCCTAAGATTTTCATTTATGTCACAGAATTTGCATTCCTCTTTCTCTCCCCAGAATTGGCAACTGCGATAAACAGTGATAAAGGCGCATGGGCCAGCAAAAGCCAAGATGTCGCAATACTTTGTCCCATCCTCGAATGTTTTGAAGAACCAATCAGGGGCAGGAGGATAAGAGACTTTCGCCATGAAAGAACCATCTTCATAAACACCAAGATCCCCGTCGATGACATCGACCCTATAGGGTGAATTTATATTAAACCGAACCTGAAGGCGTGTCTTTCTCAAATCGTAAGGGCCACCCAGTATATCGAGGTCTTCTGGTGCTTTAAAAGGCTCTTCCCCCAATTGGTCATACTTGACTTTATCATAAGTAAATAGTCGATATGACTTTACTCGAGACCCTTCTGTTTTATCCAGGGCTGCCTGGCTAAACTTCAAGCCCAGACGAAGCATATCGTTCTTAACAATGGCTTCTTTAGGGACATTTGAAAAATTTTTAAAGCAAGATTCCAGCTCATCTATTCTCGATTGCATTGCTTTCCTTGACCCCCTTTTGTCTCTCCACTCGATTATGTCAATGGAATAATTGGAACATTCATATAACCATTTTTTAATAATCTTATCCCTAATTGTAATTTCATGTCAATGCCAATTCTCATCTTCCCCATTTGTCTAATTTGTACAAGGGTTTGACATGAATAAGAAGATTTGTTATAAGGTTTCTTTAATATCCATTATGGAGGGAGGTGGAAAATGATGCAAGGGCGAAGGGTAGATGAATTAGAATCGTTTTTTAATCGTTATACCGATGTTCCTCGCGAGGTAATCGTAAAGGATGACTTATTGCGGTTAGGTTTGGGTTTCACCGATCGAGCACTGGAGGGGCTCAAACATTGTCGGGTAAAGTCATACCGGCTATTTACTTATGATAAGGTTAAATCCGAGCGTCTTATTAGTAAGGGAGAACTGTTCAAGGCACCCGAAGACATAGACTTTTTTGGGGGGCCTTATAATCTTCGAATTACAAACGTACAGGTAAGGAATAATCCCGATTCCCCATACCAGGTGGATGTCATTGATGGTCGGGTACTGATCGTAGAGAATGGGAATACGATAGCAGAAGTAAAGCCCATTCCAGCCCCGAATTACTATTCTAAAACATTTGAAGATGGCTCAAAGTATCCCGATATTGTTGCCATGGCTAATTGCGTCGCTTTTGCTACGGTTTTCACCATATGCCAGTTATGGGGTGAAAAAGAGGAGTGTAAGTTCTGCGATATAAATGAAAATGTTAGGCAGATAAGGAAGCATGGCAAGCTTACCATCCCCAAGGCTTATAAGCCGATTGAGCAGGTAAGGGAGGTGATGGAGGAGATTTTTCTTAGGGAGACAAACTGGAGCGGGAAAAGGCCTCTTGCCTTCATCATCTCCGGTGGGGTAATACTTGACAAATTGGCTGACAAGACAGAAGAAGATTTTTATATCGAATACGTACAAGCGGTAAAGGAGAGGATTGGTGATAGATGGCCTGCCATGGTACAGGTGTTGGCCCGGGATAAGAAGACGCTCCGGAAATTTAAGGAAGCTGGTGTGGACGGCTATCATGCCCAGCTTGAGGTGTGGGATAAGAACCTGTTTAAGATCCTTTGCCCTGGCAAGGAGAAATATGTTGGCTGGGACGAGTGGGTTAGGAGAACAGTAGACGCTGTAGATGTCTTTGGTGAAGGGAATGTGACCCCTGGTTTGGTAGCCGGGGTCGAGATGTGTCAGCCTTACGGGTTCAAAGATGTGGCATCAGCCATAAAATCCACATCAGAGGGCTTTGACTTCCTGATGTCCCATGGTGTAGGGGTAAGATATAATGTATGGAACATCTCCCCCCTTTCTGCCTTAGCGGGGAATAAGCCACCCCCGTTAGAGTAT